>Ga0209702_10000486_pt1:0-45000 | contig 82648 bp, 71 predicted proteins | sample FRY01_FD_187210 | JGI IMG/M metagenome (GOLD analysis project Ga0209702, IMG submission 187210) | Freshwater microbial communities from Lake Fryxell liftoff mats and glacier meltwater in Antarctica - FRY-01 (SPAdes) (version 2) | ecosystem: Environmental > Aquatic > Freshwater > Ice >...
ACGAGAAGCAAGAGTTGCAGCAGCACAAGCGACAATTTTCGCCTTGCTCGACAACAATCAAAAAGAGTTTATAGAATTTGTTTTGAGCAAATACATTGAAACAGGCGTTGAAGAACTTGACCAAGAGAAATTACCAATCTTGCTGACAAACAAATATCAATCGCTTGAGGATGCAAAAGAAATTTTGGGTGACGTTGCAAACATCAGCAGACTATTTATAGAATTTCAACAGCATTTATACAAACAGAAAGCAGCGTAATGACAGGACACAGCCGACATACAGCCAACGCTTCGCAATCATACACATTTGCAAGCCAAACCATGCAACGCCCGTTGAACTTAACCGGACATTTTATGCCCCTTTTGGAGTTATCGTTGTTGGGTTTTATTAATTTTGAGAGAAATAAATTACCTTCTTTTTTTTTCTCTACCAAAAGAAACACCATACTTAAGCTCCATTCTATTATAGGGATAATTGTATTCACCATTTAACTAAATACAGTTGCCTTACGGCTTCTTCGGGCGTTACTTTAATTTCTTTTTTTCACACAAGGCAAATGGCATAATAGCCTGTTTCGTCTTCTTTTTTTATTACTGTCTTTTCAAGTTTTTGTATTTACTCATGGCTAAATTGGGTTAGCTTGTAGTTAGAGTCCTTGAGTATATCTTATAAAATCAAATTTTAAATACTTTTCAATTTTTTAAGAGTGTAAAGGTAATTTATAAAACTTAATGAGTAACAAAATTAACATTCAAATTATTAACGGCAATTCCATTGTTATTTTAAGCAACACAAACCACCCCCCAAAAACCAAGATTTCCTCCAAAAACAACCCGTTTTTCTTCGCTAACCCTTTCCGCCACTTCGCTATAGCCTTCCGCCTCTTCGCTAACCCTTTCCGCCAATTCGCTAAAGCCTTCCGCCTCTTCGCTAAGCCTTTCCGCCAGTTAGCTATAGCCTTCCGCTTCTTCGCTAAGCCTTTCCGTCAGTTCGCTGACCCTTTCCGCCACTTCGCTGACACTTTCCGTCAGTTCGCTAAAGCCTTCCGTCAGTTCGCTGACCCTTTCCGTCAGTTCGCTAAAGTCTTCCGTCAGTTCGCTGACACCTTCCGTCAGTTCGCTGACACTTTCCGTCAGTTCGCTGACCCTTGCCGACTTCGGAAGCCCCTTGCGAACTGCCGCCAACCCTCATAAAGACAGGGAACTTTGTTCTCTTTTTGAAGGAAAGCATCAAAAATGGAGAGCCGTCTCTTAAAAATGGATAGCCAAACAACGAAAATTTGCAGCATGAGGGCGAACAATTGCAATTTTTTATTAAAAATGTTAAACCCATGATTGTATTCCATCCGCCCAAAGTCATATATTTTACAATGGATTTCAACTATTTGAAAAACAAAGGCAGGTTTTTTAAAAATTAACACAATATTTCTACAATAAGCCCCGTTATACTATTAACTTTATAAATATATATTATGTCAGACGAAATTAAAAGAATCTATTCAGGTAGCGATGACTACATGTTAGAAACAGCAAACACTCTCCACCTTATTTTTGCTGCAAACATTGCCCAATTCACAGCCTTCGACACCAAACTCGATGCGCCCTTTTCGGCAAGTTGGCTCAATAAGATTGACCTAGCAGGCACTGTTGTCAGAGACAGCCAAATTAAAGACATTCAAGCCCAAAAAACAATGGAGGTTTTGGATGTGTTAACAACTAGCAAAACAAAGTATAACGAGGTAAAGTATTTTGCTAAAAAAGCTTTTCCAACCAACAAGGCCAAACAAGCCGAATTTGGCACAGACACTTACGATGACAACCGAAAAAGTCAAAGTAAAATGATTGCCTTTATGGACGAAATGCACAAAGCCTGTTTAAAATATCAAGCAGAGCTGATTGTCGTAGGCATGACATTGGGAAAGATTACGGAAATAGACACCCTAAGAACCCAACTTCTGAATGCCAACACCAACCAAGAAGGATACATTAAAGGCCGCAGCGTGTTGACCCAAGACAGGATTATAACCCTGAACGAGTGCTATTTGGACACGATGACGGTGATAGAAGCCGCTCAAATTGTGTATATCAACGACTATGCACGCAAAAATCAATTTGTGTTTAACCCAACTAACACAAGCATTGTTGACACAGAAATTGTTCCGTTGGAGTTAATAGACCTAACGCCCGTTTCGGTTTTTACCATAGCCTACGAGCCAAGCCGATTATACACCCTAACCAACAACGGGCCGGGCAATGTTAGTTTTTATATTTCGGACAATCCTGTGATTAGCACTTTGGAACTGTTGCTAATGCCAGGCGATGTAAACACATTGCGAGCAGACCAATTGGGTTTGTTGGGCAACACTTTGTTTGCAAAGCAAATGCCCAGCGCTTTTACATTCGTTAATATAATAGTGGAAATCAACCTAGAGTAAACGATTTTTTCATAAATATTAGTTTTATATTTTATTAAACCTGCCGGATGGCAGGTTTTTTTTGTGGGGTTGTGAAAATCATTGCAATCATAAAAGTCAAACAAATCATAGTTCAGACAATTTAAAAGAACCTGCCGCAAGGCAGGTTTTTTTGTGGGGTTTTGTTTTGTGGAATAATGGATTATATTTGCAAGCGTGAAAATGAAATATGTAACACATTATGGCACATATATACAAGTTAGGCGACACCTAAAGACCCAACGCAGTAAACCTTAAAAGTACAATAATTGAGTAAATGGAAAAAATAGAGAATTTATTAAATCAAGTAACAATTATCAGCAGAAAAAACGCTGAAATACTAGATGCAACAGGTGGACGATTTAATATGTTTCGAATGTGTGGCGTAAATCATTATGAAAATACACATTCAGCAATTATCGCAGAATTTTTAAATCCGAATGGAACACACGGTTTAAAATCCAAAATGCTCGAATGTTTTATTGAAACATTGGGAGAATACTTTATCATTAAAACTTTCAATTATGAAAAATCACGAGTTCAAACTGAACATTCAACAGAAGAAGGACGAATTGATATTTTACTTGAAGATAATCAGAATAAAGCGATAATTATTGAAAATAAAATATATGCTAACGACCAACCTGAACAACTAAAACGATATAACAGGTATGCTCAAACTTATAAGAATGGCTATCAAATACTTTATCTGACACTTTTTGGAGATGACGCATCTCAGCAAAGTGGCGAAGGTGTTTCTTACCTCTCAATTTCTTACAAAGAAAATATAATAAATTGGCTTGAAAAATGTGTTGCAATTGCTTCTCGATTCCCAATTGTAAGAGAAACAATTATTCAATATATTAACCATTTAAAAAAATTAACCAATCAAGATATGGATACAAAAAATAAAGAGGAAATAACAGAAGTTCTATCAAAAATAGAGAATTTAAAAGCTGCTCAAGTAATTTATCAGAATTACGCAGCTACTTTTAATCATATCATCAAAAAACATTTTAATCCAAAAATGGAAGAGTTTGCAGGACAAAAAGGATTAGAATACCACTATGAAAGAAGTGAGGAATTTTATGTGAGATTTCATTTTACAAACCCAAATTGGGAAGGAAAATGGTGGATAGGTTTTACTTTTGAAGAAAATCGTTGTTCTTATGGAATATGTAATAATCCTAACATAGATAAAATTTCAGAGGAAAATAGAAAAACTCTTCACGAACATCTAAATGAATTAGAAGTATACTCTCGCGAAGAAAGTAATTGGTGGCCATTTTATGCTTATTTCCCCAACTTATCACTTGAAACTTGGGAAAGTGACATCATCAATAGTGATATTTTTCTAAATGATTGTAAGGAAAGAATAGAAAAATTATTAACTGCAATGGAAAGAATAGCGATTTAACCGTAAAAACAAAAATAAACGATTGCCTAACAGCAGTGCTCGTTGCACAACTACAAAAACGAGGTAATTAGGCTGAAAATATGGAAAATTGAAAAACAAAAACTGCTGAATATCAAACTATTGAAAAATTAAATCTTGCGAAAAAATAATTGAAATAGCCTTAAATTTGAACAATAAATATGCGTGATATTTTAATCGTAATGTTGGGTGGTGCCATTGGCACATTTTATAGATATATTTTAAACAACTATTTTGCAAATCTTTTTGCCGTTTCAATTGGCTATGGCACAGCAATAGCAAACATAAGCGGTTCGTTTTTCATAGGTTTGATTTATGGTATTGCAGAGAACAATAGTTTCAACCCCAGTCTAAAATTGTTTATTATTGTTGGCCTTTTGGGCGGTTTCACAACCTTTTCATCCTTTGCATTAGAAACCATCAACTTTATAAGAGATGGCGCAGTAAAAAAAGCAATCCTCTATTTTATATTCAACAACTTTGTTGGCATCGGAATGGCGTATTTGGGCATTTTGACTTCCAAATTGTTTTAACACCAATTACATTGTTTCGCAATATAATTTTATCTCTTCGCAAAAAGCATCCATTTCTTCTGTATTGGCAAAATAGCCTTTCTGAAAACTAATAATTTCGCCTGTTTCCTTTAATCTAAAATTGATTTCATACAATTGGTAATTAACTTTATCCACCTGGTCCCAACGCAAAAAGCGAGGCTGCTGATAAAGATGAAAGCAATATCTAACGCCATCTGTATCGGTTGTCAAAAATGTATTTCTTTTAAAAAAAGCAAGTTTCAGTTTGCTTAAAACGAGATAAAAAACAAAAAATATCGGAAAGCCAAGAAAAGCCAACCATCTGAAGTTAGGAAAAAAATAAATGCTAATAAAAAGAGCGATGATAAAAAAAGTGGCCATTACGGGCGATTCTGCTTTAAATCTATTGATTTTGTATTGTTTCATGATGGGGAAATATAATAATTTGTGTGTGTTATTTAATTGCGAAACTCCAAATCGTAGGCAACAAATCCTTTAATAATGTCGCCATTACCCTCTTCGCCATTATAATAAAACTGAATGGTGTTTTCGCCATTAACGAATAGCGAAGCATTAATTTGTGCTGTGAAATAACCAACTTGATTGGATTTTCCGTTGGGCTGAATTGCGATGGCTTGGTTGGAGTTTTGGTTTAAAATAAGAAAGGCTTCACTGCTGCTATCTATGCCTTGCGCCAACACATAAATCATTACTTTTGGTGGCAATGTGGCTTTATTAATATTAATAGACATCGGCTCAGAAGCCACTTGGTTAGGATTTTTACCCAATTGTACAACAAAATTGCTTCGGAAAGTTTTTGGTTTGCTTTTGTCCCAACTAAATACCTTAACAGCTCCATCCTCGCAAGCATCAAAGTGAAATTCCATTTTTTGCTCAACAAATTGTTTCGCCATTGGGTCGGTTAGTGCATTCTCAAAATAATAGTCAGCCAACACCCACCCCCTGTCATTTTGATTATATGTTTTTACCAATTGCTCAAATGTATAAGCGCTGTTGCGCCTGTTGTCGGGCAGATTTTCAATATATTTTCTTTCTTTCTCTGGGTTTTTACTCCATTTTGGGTTCAGGTGCATTTGCCTAAACCATAAAATACTATCTGTTCTTAAATAAAACTTAGGCGCATCTTGCACCGTGGCCATAATAATGTCGTTTTTCTGCATTTTATCTCTGATGTAAATACAAGGCTGTTTCCAATTAACAAAATGTATTTCTGAAAGTTCTTTTTTCACAACATTGCCGTGTGTTTGCGTTGTAAGCAAAGATTTTATCTCTTCTCTTTGGCAAGAAAAAAACAAAAGCGCAAGAATAGCAACTGTGCTCATTTTTTTATAACCGCTATTATTTTCGTTCCAGTTTTTATTTAAATATGGTAGAATAACAAAGAAAATAAAATAGATAGCATAAGCAGTGCTTAAAAGAAAAACGGGGTAGATATAACTTAAATATTTGGAATGTGACGGGTCCCTGAAAATGAAACTCATCAACAACATCGGGATAATGTAGGCAGAAAAGAGGAAGTAAGCCAGTTTTCTATTTTTAAACCATGCAAAAACAATCCCCAAAAACCCTAAAAATGGAATATACTTAAAATCAGTATTTACCACATCATAATATAAATCATAAGTTTTGTAGGCATTTTCTCCTGCAAATGTTTTTAAAACCAACTGCATATTTGGCAAAATCAAACTTGCAATGTTCGGTGGCAAAAACAATTCAATAATAGGGCGCATTAGCGTGTTTCCAATCGATGTAAACATAAAAAAAACAGCCAACACATTTAGATAAAACAAAATATTGTAAGCATTTAATTTTAGTGGCGAACTTTTTTTGGTCACCCAAGATTCGATGGCCACAAAACTGCCATAAAACCCAGCAGTAAAGATAAACAAAAAGCAAATTAACTGACTCAACATTGACAGCAAAAGGGCTATCAATAAAAGACCAAGATACTTTGGATTAATCCCTATTTTTTTAAATAGATTGTCTTTTTCTGTTGGTTTCTCCAACATCAGCCAAAAGCATAATAACAAAGGCACATAAAAAGCGGCAACCATTCCATAGGGCCTGTCCACACGGCTCCAAAAAATAAGATAAATAGAACAGGTAACCAAAAGTGCAGCAATCAACCCAACCTTATAATTAGCCACTTTTTTTCCTAAAACAAAAATGGCAGGAACGATAGCAGCCCCAAGCAAAGCAACGGGAAATCGCATGGCAAACTCATTTTTACCAAAAACGAAACAAAAAATGGTGTTGAGCCAAGTTAGCAAAATGCCATTGTTTTCGCCATGTTTAAATTTTCCATGAATGGCTGCTATTGCGTGCATATATTCATCAACCCAAAGCGATAAAAAATCTATGCGATAGAGCCTGATAGCCAACGCAAGTATGCCTAGGAGTATTGCAATTTTTAAGGCATTTTTTTCAATAAAGCCAATTGAGCTTGTTGGTTTAGGCACTTGTTTAACAGTGGGTTTTGAAACTATTTTACTCATTTAACAAAAAATCTTTTTACTATTAATATCAATGTCTTTTTAATGGTTCGGCTAACATTCATTTTGCTCATGCCGCCTTTTTGGTCATATCTTAAAATCAAAGGTGTTTCGCCAAAAAGCAATTTCCTTTTTCTTAATTTTAACAAAATATCTACCAAAGCCTGAAAACCGTCTTGGTCAAAAAACCGGTCGCCATACTCTGCCATTGCTTGTTTTAGCACATCGGCCCTGATAGCACGATAGCCACAGGTGTAGTCTTTTACCCCTCTAATTGGAAACAAAACTCTGAAAATATAAGAGGCTGCAATGCTCAGTAATTTTCTATACCAAGCCAAGCCAATTACACGCGCGCCTGGCTGAAAACGAGAGGCAATCACAACATCATGTCCTTCTATAATCATACGCATCAATCTTAAAATGAGGCCTGGATTATGGGTGGCATCTGCGTCCATCGTAATTATAACATCATTAGGATTTGAATCATTTACTGCTTTATAGAGCCCGTCTCTGATGGTTGCGCCAAGCCCTTGATTTACCTCATGAATAATAAGTTCGATGGGCATTTCTAAGGATTTTTGTTTTACAATCGCTTCTGTTTGGTCTATGCAACCATCGTTTACAACATAAACTTTATATTCATTTTTGCTATCCACCTCAAGCGCAAACCGAATTTGGTCTAATAAATCGCCAATGTTTTCTTCTTCATTATAGGCCGGCAAAACAACTAAAATGCGTCTCGAAGATTTTGTGTATTGCATCGTTTTATTCAAAATAATTTTTTAAAGATTGCACCTTGTCATAGTTGTCTTTATACCATTTAATGGTTTTCTCCAAACCTTTTTCTATAGAAACTTTTGGCTTGTAACCCAACTCACTGGCCGACAAAAAAGTATTGCTAACCCTGTCTTTCACTTTGTCCCATGCTCTCGCAGGTTTAAAAATAATTTGAGACATAGAATTTGTGTGTTCTTTAATGATTTCTGCCATTTTCAGAATCCCTGTTTTTTGTCCTGTGCCACCATTAAAAATCTCGCCATGGTGTTTCTCACTCAAACAAGCCGCAAGCATTAAGTCAACTAAATCATCTACATAAGTGAAATCACGGGTTTCTTTTCCTGTTCCCGTAATTATTAAATCTTCATTGTTTAATGCTTTTTCAATAAAATTGGGAATAACATTCCTGTATTTTCCCGCCATTTCATAGGGGCCATAGGTATTGAAAATACGAATAGAAACAGTGGGCACATGAAACAAATGTGCGTAATATTGGGTATAAAGTTCGGCCGTATATTTATTAATGGAATATGGTGTTTCCGAAGGATATATAAATGCGTCTTCGTTCATGTTTTCGGCTGTGCCATAAACACAGCTGCTGCTTGCATAAATGAATTTCTTCAGGCTTTTATGAGATTTCAGGATTTCCAATAAGCCAACTGTTCCAACAATATTGGTTTGAATATCACTAAAAGGATGGTCAACCGAGTTTTGATTGGCAAAATGGGCCGCCAAATGAAACACAAAATCAAACTCATGTTGATTGATAACAAAGTGTAGTTTGTCCATTTTGTCGATGTCCATTCCTACAAAAATGATTCGTGGATCATTGGGCAAAAAAACCGCCATTCCTGACGATTGATTGTCCATTACCAATATTTTTGATACACCTTCGCTCAAAAGTCTTCTAACTAAATTATTCCCGATGAACCCAGCGCCCCCTGTTACCAATACTCTTGCGTTTTTTAACTCAATATTTTGCATCAATTTTTAAAGATTCGAAACTAAACCAAATCAATGGCTTAAACAATTATTTTTTTCTTGAATAATAAATTGATGTTTTTGCCGTTTAAGAATAAAATGGCAAAAGAAATAACTAAACACAATTTCAACAATTATCATGAAACAATTATTCATCACAATCGCCATTTCCTTACTTCTTTTTATTTGCATTTCTGCTTTTAAAAACACAGAAACAACAGCCATTCCATTTGAAACTGCTATTGCTCAAAAACTCATAAAAATAGAGTTTGAAAACAATCCGTCTGGCTCTCACTACCTTAACCCTATTTGTGCAAAAATTACAAATTTAAAGTCAGACCAAATAGAAATCCTGATTGAAAAAGGCACAATGCTGTATCCCGAAGATGACGAAATGCAAACAATTGTTCTTTCAAATGATGCGAGAATTGCAATGTTGCCAAATCAAATAAACAAATCGGCAAACCTTGCAGGGTTTTGCACAGAAAGCTATGACCACGCACCAGGCACCCAAAAAATGAAATACAAACTGGGACTAAAAGCAAAAGAAAACCTTCAAAAAATAATCGGTTTTATAGCAAGCAATAAAATAGAAAACACATTGGAAGGACAAACAGCGGTTTGGACACTATTGAATAATAGCAATTTATCGGAGGTGGTTGGGTTTGATACCGTTAAAGTGAAAAACCTTGCTGTTTTCTTATCAAAACTAACAAACAAAAAAATGCCGCCTCCGCCATCTGCCAACGATTATAAAAGAAATTATTACACCACAACTTATCAAATGAAAGCAGAAATTGGCGGCAACTTTTCTTTTCAAAAATCAAAGCCCTTCAGAGCCAGAATTGCCATGTTTGACACCAATAATATTTGTGTCAGAGAACTTTTTTTAAACGAAAATTGCCCTGCGGGTATTCAAAAAGTATCCTATAAATTTGATGCTTCTCAATTTACGGATAAATATTATTACATTAAATCTATCGTTGATGAGAAAATAATTTTTAACAGCAGATACGACATTAAAAATGGGGGAATAAAACGAATGAATTGAACGCAAAAAAGCGCAAAACACTTTAAATTTAAGCAAGCCAAAACAGAAGCCCCCCCTTTTAAAAATATCTTGACATACTGTGGAAACATTTAAAACAATGTTTTTTAAAATTGTCCGTTATTTGCAACTAATGAAACATATTGTTTTTTACCTATTATTTTTCTCTATCATTGGCTCTGTTTCTATATTTGCGCAAAACGATGCAGACAAAACCATTGATGTCAATATGAAATATAAGCCCGTTTTGATAGATGCATTTAAAATTGAGGCAGTGCCCGTTTTAGAAAAGCCTATTGTTAAACCACCAGCTTTCTCTTATAATATCAAATCTAAACAAGTGGAAACGCCCAAAATTGTGAACCCAATTCCAGCTGCCGATTTGTTTAAAAAAGAAGAAAGAGATTTCCCATCTAGCTTTGTAAAACTTGGATATGGCAATATGAAAACACCTTTGGCTGAGTTCTATTTAAACAATAAAAAAGACCCAAAATACAGTTACGGTGCGCACTATCGTTTTTTGCAAACCAACTCGGCCTTAAACAATTCTTTTGCTGATTTTACAGACCACAATGCCAAAGCATACTTAAGAACCTATAACGCAAATGGCGAATTTGGATTGGAAGCCAACTACAAGCAACAGCTTTATAATTATTATGGTTATAATTCTGATTCATTTACATTGGGCAAGAATGAATTAAAAAGACTGGCAAGAAACTTTGATGCCAATGTTTATTTCAACAGCACAACCACAAAAAAAGATGGCGTAAAACACCGCTCTTCTTTCAATTTCTACAACTTTCAATGGGACAATGGAACCGAAAACCAATATGCACTTAAATCTAAAATATATGGCAGTGTTTCTAATTTCAACGACCTAGAAAACGGCATTTTGAGCGCAGACATTGGCATTGACTACAATACTTTTAAAAGAGAAAATATTAAATTGAACCGTTTGTTTATTCAATTCGACCCTCGATTTAATTTTGTATATGATGGATTAAAAATTTCTGCTGGTTTCAACGCTACCGTTCTTTTTGATGGCAACGACACCGCCAAGCCTTTTATCAACCCCGTTATAAGAGCAACCTACCCTATTATTGAAAATGTAGCGGAAATTTATGCTGGAATTGATGGAAGATACCACAAACAATCGCTAAGAAACATTTATAATTCTAATCCTTTTACCAGCCAATATGAGTTAACAAATACTTTTGATAACATAAAAGTATATGGCGGTTTTTTTGCAAAAGTGGGTTCGAGTGCGGATGCAAATTTTGAAATCAATTATTCCGATGTTTCCAATATGCCTTTGTTTGTTAGCCAAAGAGATTCACTAAACTCTTTCCGTATTTTATATAAACAACTAAGCGTTTTAAAGTTTTCGGGTGCTTTAAATTATAGCTTTAGTGAAGTGGTAAGATTCGGATTATCGGGCAATTTTTATAATTATGAAGTTACTGGCGAAAAAGAAGCTTGGCAATTGCCAACTGTAGATGGTAAACTGAATGCTAAATTTAACATCAAAAATAAAATTTACCCTCACTTAGACATTGTGGCTATGGGCATTCAAAACACCAAAACAGAAATTTCATCGACCCAAAGTTCATTTAACAAAATAAAAGCTTTTTACGACATTTCTGCTGGTGTAGATTTTAGATTTAAAAAGAAACTATCTTTATTTGTGCAGGCAAACAATCTAATGGCTTCAAGATATCAACGCTGGTATAATTACCCTAATTTAGGGTTTAATATCATTGGCGGATTGACCATGATTTTCTAAAAAAAAACATCAAGTTTATAATTTATCGTGGTTTAACTGCATTTTTTAATTTCCATTAAAAAAACTATAATGCCGTAGCAGTATTTGTAACTGCAAATAGGTAAAAATTACATACTGTCGATAATGCTGTCCAAACTATTCTGCCAATTTCTTGTAGATTGAAAAATACCGTTTACCCATTTCTCTTTGTCCAAAAGCATTGTAATGAACCGTATCAAAATTATTATACATTTTTGATATTATAAATGGAATTTCTGAGTCAATAAATTCAGTTTTAGAGTGCCTGTCAGGCAATGTTTTGATAATATTTTGAAATGCAATTCTCCTTGGATTTAAATTGACCCAATATGGCACCATGCCACCTGCTAAAAAGTAAAAGTTTTGATTTGGAAAAGATTGAAAAACATCACTAACAAATTGGTCTAAATCTGTTTTGTAATTGAGATTATTTAAAAGAATATCTCTTTCTGCTTGCTGCCATAAAATTGCTTTGAGTTGACTGCCTTTATAATTCTCCAAAACCCAATCCACTCTAGCTATAGCATCATCAAAACACACATTGCCTTTGTTCCATTGTTGGTCTATAAATCCAGTATTACCTTTTCCGCAAGGTATGAGTAATACTTTTCGATTTTTATCTAATATATCATTTTGATATAGTTTAGCAAAAGTTAATCCAAATCCATTTCTATCAACCCTTGGATCCCAATGTTCTAGCGGGTCTTTGGCTTCAATTATTTTTAAATTATTGTTTCCATGTCTTCCTAATTGTAAAACGCCATTGCTTACTTTATCAATACTAGAATCTATCCCAAATCCATTTTGTGTATTGGATTGACCTCCGATTAAAAATATATCAAACTTTGCAGTTTCTTTTTCTGCTTTTTTTTGACAGGAAAATAATAAAAAAAAACTTGTTAAAACAATCAATATCCTCATCTTAAAATCGTTATCGTGCCTTTTGTTATATAATCCCCATTATTGGTTTTGGCCTTAAAAACATACATATATACCCCTTGTTCTTGTGCTTTGGGTCGCCATTCTTCATCGGGGTTGTTCGATTCAAAAACCTTTTCGCCCCAACGGTTGAATATGCTAATTGTGTAGCTTTTTATGCCAAATGTGCTGATTTTAAAAACCTCATTAATGCCATCTCCATTAATAGTGATGGCGGTGGGCAACCAAACAATACTTTCGTAATTTAAACAAACGGTGTTGCTTTCGCTAAATATAGAGGTGTTGCCATTTTGGGTGGCTAAAATTTTATAGCATTTTTGAATCGCTCCGTTTTCTAAAAAATTAGCATCTTTATAGCTGCTGTCTTTTGTTTGGTGGATGAATAAATCATTTTGGTTTTTAACCTCCAATATTGTGTAATCCTTAACTCCATTTGCCCAATTTAGATAAGGGCTCCATTGCAAAACCGCTAATACTACACTTGCTTTTTTTGCGGTAAGCAAAATCGTTTTGCCTTCGTTGCTTAGCTGTGTTTTTTGAAGGCAAACATCCGTTGCCTTAATTTGATAAAGGTAGCTTTGGGCATTTGTGTTGGTTTGGTCAATAAAAAACGAATCTTGGGTGTTTGCAATTGGTAAATTGTTTTTGAAAATTTGATAGCCATTGGCAAAAGGCACATTTTGCCAATATAAAAGTGCGTTTTCATTGTTTAGCACTGTGGCAGCAAATAGCAAAGGGCTGCTTTGTGTGTTTATACCCATTATTGCGTTTATCTCTATGGTGTCGGAGGTTATGCAACCTGTGGGGCCATATTGGGTATGAAATATTTTAAAACTACCTGCTTGAGTAATCGTAAAACTAGTGCCTATTTGATTTTTTGTGCTTTGAGTATGCCCTGCGGTGCTTTGCCAATAGCTGCTATCTACCATATCTGGATATTTGGCTGTAAGGGCTACATTGAGTGGCACACAGCCTGTAAGCGGAGCAGCTACTATGCCGGGCTTGGGGGCAGGTAAAATATTTACCTCGTTTATACGGCTAAAACTATCTGTACAATAGCCATCGCTTACGGTATGGGTAACAGTGTATTTGCCATTTTGAAAATAAGTATGGTTTTGGTTTTTACGAATATTGAGCCCAAATGTTTGCCAATAGTTGCTATTGCCATCGCCAAAATGCCAAGCATGGCGCACCGCACTGTCTTTTTTTATTTGAAATACAGTACTACTGTCCTTAAACTGAAAGGCAATGTATTGGCACCCTTTGATGGTTTGATTGCTAAAGTAGGCATTGGGTGCAGTTTGTACTACTACGCTATCGCTAAACCAACTATAAGCATCCTCTTTGTAATACGCTTTTAGTTTTACCCAATATTTACCGGGCTTTGCGTAATGGTAAACAACTTCTTTTTGATTAATAGTAGTATTTACACTATCGCCATTGCCCATATAATAAGTAAACCGTTTAAACCAAAAGGTATCACTATTATTAGTAAACAACACACTGTTTTTTTTGCAATTATCTATGTAAGTAAAATCAACTCTTTTATAGCTGCCGTATGTGTTAGGAAAATAGAATATTCTTGTATATTCTGAACCAATTTCATTTCTATTTTTATAAAGTGGGATTTTTTTGCCAAAAACTATATTTGCTTTTACTGAATTGGGATTATCAATAACCAAAATTAAAGTATCATGTAAATTATTTTTTAAATTTGCAGAAATTAATATTTTACCATTTGGTGCCAGTGTCATATCATATAACCCAAATATACCACTTGGCAAAGAATGAGTAGATTTTTGCAATAATTTGTAATAATTATCAAATACATACTTGGTTATATTATTTGTTAATCGGTTATATAAATAAACTATAGTATCACAAGAAGCTATGCAAAAACGAGAACGACCAAGGGTAACGGATGGATATGCATCAATTAATAGTTCATTACTAAATTTGCCATTAAGCTTATCAAATTTATAAACTAAAAGGGCATTTGAATAATAACCTATTATTTGAGGAAAATTTGACCTAACGCCATTGTGAAGCATTACAGCATACTCGCCATTTTCTGTAATTTTAAAATTCTCACCTGAACTCAAATGTATTACGACCCCATTTTTTAAGGGATTTTTTTCAATGACCATTCCACTATAGTAAGGTTTACTAAAACTCATATCCATAGGATTGTAACGAGATGTGAATATACTATCTGCGATATTAAAAAATAAGTAGTAATTACCAGTTTTTTTATCAATATAATTATTAAATATACGATATGAAAATCCAGTATTATAATCCGTTGTTTGATAGGGAAATGGACTGTAATCGTTTGAATTTTCAAAATAAACATTTTTATTTAATTGGCTAAACGCAGCTGCATTTTGATTGAATAAACCTGATTTTAACATAATGTTTCCAATACCATAAGGGTTTGGACTTTGGGTATTAAACAAACTATCACTTTTATAAAGTACCAAAAATAAACTATCTGAAACTGTAGGAAAAAAAAGAGAAATATTGGTTCCTTCTGAATAGTAAAATGGTTTAGCAGTAATACTTTGATTTTTTACATTTAAAAATCCAAAATTAGAATTAGAATAAAATACAAGTTGCCCTTTGTTATTGCTAAAAGTTTCATTATTAATTGTAAATTTATCTTTCATTTGCAAATGATTTATTAGCTTAATTTGAGGCGGCTCAGTATTAAAATCAAAATGAAACGCAAAATTTGCCGTATCTAATGGCTTTAAAGGGTTGACTTGAACATCGTTAATAGCTATCCAATTATTTTGATGTTGGGCTTTTGTATGGTGTAATACAAAATATAAAATAAGCAAAGCTATTGGCTTTAAATAAATACAATAGCTTTGCTTGTATATAGCATTAAAAAGCATTTTTTTAGCTTTATAACTTAGATACAATGGTGCTATACACCAAATGTGCTTTGTTGAAAACAGATACTAAATACATGCCATTAGCAAATGCGCTTATATCTATAGGAGTATTGCTATTATAATTTACATTTTCATAAACTTTTATGCCCATCATATTGGTAATTGTAATGCTTGTGATCTCATTGGTAATATTATTCGGTAATTGTATGGTTATAGAACTATTGCTTGGATTAGGGTAAACCATAAATATATCTTGTATATTAGTTTTAATTTCAGTATTAGAAAAAGCAGCTTCATTGCTTTTAAGCATTGGAGTATATATAGGCATGAAAGTTTTATCTGCGAAAAAGCTTAATACATTTCTTGCATATTCATTTTCGTGTGCTGTACCTTCTGTTAATGCTGTTAAATTTTGTATTTCCGAAGCTGTCATTTCATATTGTCTATGTTGCTCAAATATAGGAATTAATATATTAAGTAAAGTTTTTTTATTGGTATTATCTATCTCTGCACTTATAGCATTGGTTTTGGTTCTTGCCAATTCAAAATTGTTATGATTCAAGGCATCTAATGCTTGTTGATATTCTTGATTGAATAAAACTAGCATTTGCCCTGTGTGCTCTCCTCCATTTTCTAAACTGTAATTGTATTTTAAACAAGGTGATGTATTGTTACAATCTCTTTCTTGTAATTGGTGGTCTTCTCTATCTACATTAATTGAGAATCTTATTGAATTAGGGTTGTGAATTAAATTGGAATTATTTGGGTCAAAACAAAAATACTCTAAATTTCCTATTGTTTTAAAAATATTATTTTGGCCGAATGATGGTTTTGTCCATTTGTTGTTACTGCCTAAAATACCTACACCTCCAACTTGGCTTCTAAAACTCCCACCCAAATACCAATCTTGTAGCATATTTTGGTATGTATTGCAAGTAAAATCGAGGGCGGTGTTAGATGAGCTATTAAACATAGCTGTGCCAAACAATCCAGTGCCAGGATTGTTCCAAGTGGTATTATTAAAAACAACAGATGGGTATAATGGATTGCTTACATTTTCTAAAAACATACCTGTATATGGGTAAATATAAGCACGGGCATTGATCCTGTTTTGGTCAAAATTTAAACCATCGTGCACACCTGTATGTATGCCTTTTACCCAATAATTAGGATGTAAGCTTGGAGGTTGTATAAAATTATTATCCCAGTATAAATCATTGTCATACAATTTTAAATTAGAACCTGTACCTGCAAATATAGGATTTGCTACATTTTTAAATTCATTGCCATATATTTTAACTACATTAGAACTTGTATTGCCTCCATTCCAAAACCCAACATCTAGGCCTTCAAATAAATTGGTGTTTCCAATTGGATAACTACATTGTCCATTTGTAGTAGTTAGGTTAGAGCCTTTTATTAAATTCAATGAAAGATTAAAACTTCCAATTCCTACTCCTCTTTTGTTGTCTTTAAAATTACCAACATATAAGTTTCTAAATGAACAACCCCAAATATTCAAATTTTTATAATCCCAAGCAGAAACAAAACTATTCATTCCAATACCATCACGGTCGTTAATTGATGCATCGCATAAAAAATTTGCATATTTTAAATAAGTAGCATTGCTAGATTGGAACCAAGGATGAAATTCTATAGATTTTCGGTTGTTTTTAAAATTAATCGTACTTGTTCTTCCATTAGTTACAGGTGTATTTTCAACAATTACCACGCTGCCACTTAAACTCGTTACGGCAGTTCCTGCATTTTCTAACAACGACTCATGCATTTCTAATCTTCCTCCATTTTGAACTCCACCCATTGTATTTTCAGATAATTTAATTCCCCCCCATGTGGTGTTTCCACAACCATCATAACTTGATATACTGGTTTGATTTTCCATTCTTAGCATACCTCCTGCTTCAACAATGATTGAATATTTTAAATCTGAAGAAAATGAGGAATCAAAGAAATGGGTTGGATTAGGCATTTTTAAATTACACCCTTGATTTAATCGAAGTGTATAACCATTTTCTATTCTAATTTGAGCGAGAATTGTTCGACTATTAAACATATTTAAAGTTGTGTTTGGTGAATTTATATTGGTTAAAAATTGTTGTACAGAAAAAGTTTTTCCATCGGGCATATTGGGTTCTAAATCAAAAGCTTGTGGTGTAATATTTGTCTCACAATCACGACCAAGAAGAAGCCAATCATAGTTTTCGCCAACTAAATAGTTATTACCAACAGCTAATATACCACCATTAAATGTTGGTGTTAAATCAAATGCACATATTCTACTTTTTGAACAACCTTGAAATGATTTTTCCCATAATATTGATCCTGAACTTAGATTATATTTAAAAATCCAATAATTATCCATATCATTATTTTGAACTAACCTAAAGGTATCTGCAGTTGTACCAATTCCTAAAATATTATCTCCACTAAAGTCTTGTGTAATATTAAATTCAAAATCATCGCCATTTAAATGAGCAACATGATCGTGTTTTGTATCTACTGTGTTTGAAACAAAGCCTTTGTCTATAATCATTAAAAAAGCATCACAATCAATAATTTGCTCTCTTTTTAAACCATAAATCATGTTTGTACAAAGTTTATTAGTATTTGTTGGATTAGCAAAACCCCAACCATCAAGTAAAGTAACATTATATTTTACACCAATTGCTAGGTTTCCATTTTTAAGTTGTTGAATACTACTTGCTTCATCAGCCGAATTTCTATTAACTGTTTGTGAAGGACAAGAATTAACACCCCCAATTCCTCTTTGATAATTATTGTTATATCCACTTGTTGGAGCATCTCTTGTAATTGAAGTATGATTAGAAAAATCTAAATCACTTCTTATAATTAAGGCATCAGCAAAACCGTTACTAAAATCTTTTATCCTACCGCAATATGCGAGTTGGCTTGGTGCTTGATTATTAATAATGGGTAATTCATTATAATTTCCACCACCGTAATAAATAGGACATACTGCTTTTAAAGAACCTTCAATAGCTCCAAAATCTGTTTGTGAACTAATAGTATAATTGTTCATTTCAATTTTAGCAGCCCAAACACTTGTAAATGAATTATAACTAGCACTACCAACCATATACAAAAAATTATTAGAATAATCATAAGTTAAACCATTTCCTCTAAATGAATTATTATTATTCGTACCAACCCAACCTCCTATGTTAAATACCTTAGGAAAGCCAGTTTGTAAATTTCCTTCTTTATCTAATTTAATTAAAATTGTTTGTTCTGAAATTAAATCAAATGGTGATGTTGTTCTTTTTAATCTTAAAAAAGCCAATGCATAATAATAATTACCAACTTGTACTATATCACTACATCTTGAACTTGAAGCAAACCAAGGATCCCATATAACATTGTTTTGATCGTAAATAACATCTGTAGCTTGCAAGTCAAATCGCCATAAAAATCCTAATGACTGACTAACTTTTACAATCGATGGTTTTTTATCATCAGGATGCCATGAACCACCACTTGAATACGATGAAGTGCCATCAGTAAATCCACAAGATACAAAACTTTTGTCATCAAAGTCTTCAATAGTTGCAAAAAGCCAATCTTCAGATGCATTTAAAGGATTTGGATCCAAGTCTCGAAAAGGGTTACTAATCCTTTGTTGTTTTACAATTTTTGGTGGATTAATTTGAGCAAAAATTTGCAAAGTGTTAATTGTTAAGGTTATTGCTAAAATACCCCCCCCCCATTAACTTCTTGATTTTCAATGATTTAAAATTTTTCATAGTGTTTTTTATAATTATATTACAGCAAATATAAATCTTTTATTTAAAAAAACAATTTATATTGAAAAAAAGGTGCTAGTTTAATTTTTAAACAAATTGACATTAGTTCTGCAATTGAAAGTAAAATTTATTCAAAAACACTATTTCATTTAACCCTATTATTTATTTTCTAAAAACCCAATTTCCAATTGGGCAGGCAGCTGCCTAAAAGTCATTCTGTGGTATTTGCACGAACCATTTTGCCTAATGCCTTCCCTGTGCGCCAAAGTTGGGTAACCTTTGTTTTTATCCCATCCATAAAAAGGAAATTCTAAGTGCATTTTCTCCATTAACTCGTCTCTGTATGTTTTGGCGAGAATGGAAGCAGCCGCAATGGATTTAATTTTTCCATCTCCTTTTACAACCGTTGTGTAATTTATATTTTTGTAGGGTTTAAAACGATTGCCATCTATTAGAATATGATTGAAAGGTTGGTTTATTTTATCTAAAGCCAGCATCATTGCTTTGATAGAAGCATTTAAAATATTGATTTTGTCAATCTCCTTTTCATCCACAAAAGCAACCGCCCAAATGCACTTTTCCTCAATCTCTTTTTTTAGCAAAAGCCTTTGCTTTTCGGTCAGCTTTTTAGAATCATTAAGTGCTGAAATTTTTACCCCTTTGGGAATAATCACAGCTGCCGCAACAACAGGCCCTGCCAAACAGCCTCTGCCTGCCTCATCGCAACCGGCTTCAATGTTTTTTGGGTTTAAATAAGTGATTAAAGACATAAAAAAATCAGAATAGGGTGGACAAAAACTCGTCCATATCCACATCTTTAATAAAATCAGAAATAGAAAATTCAGACAATTTTTTTTGAATATCTTCTTTATGGTGTGGCAAATTTACTAAAGCCTGTTCTAGCTCTTCTACATCTTTTGCATTAAAAAAATCTCCCATTATTTTGGCTTCGTTAATAATGCCTTTCTCCACAAAAAGATAGGTTTCTACAAATCCGCCAAGGGTTTTTGTCGTCTTTGTAAAAGTGTATTTTGGCGAATAACCAAAATTCCACGCCCATGTTTCATATTTTTCTTTAGCTAACAATTCAATGGCAGCAATGTCTTTTTCATTGTATTCATAAAAAGTAATATCTTGGTATTTTTGCGCCATAAAATCTATGATTTTCTCGTAAAACTCACCCACTTCCATCGGCTCTTTCAAATGAGTACTTATATTGGTAACGCGACTTCTTACAGATTTAACCGCTTTATCTTCAAACTTTAAAGGGTTTACTTTTAGTGCTGCCGACAAGTCTGCAATTTGCGAAGCAAAAAGCAATGTTCCATGGTGCAAAGTGCGTTTTTTTTGATGGTAAATATGCTCCGCATTGCCACTAATTTTCATACCATCAATTAACAAATCGTTTCTGCCACTGAATTCAGCATTGATGCCAATTGTTTTTAAAACCTCGATAATGGGAAGGGTGAAAAATTTAAAATCTATTTTAACATCCTCTTGCGGTTTGGCATTGGATATGAAAGTGAAATTCAAATTACCCATATCATGAAACACGGTGCCTCCGCCAGACAAACGCCTAACTACTTTTACGCCATTTTCCCTTACATAATCGAGGTTAATTTCGGCCAAAGCATTTTGGTGTTTGCCTACAATGATTGCATTATCGTTTCGCCAAAGTGTGAACACATCTTCATCAAAGTTTTTTAATAAATATTCTTCTGCTGCAAGATTAAAGTATGGATTGGTGTTGCTGTTTTTTATGATGATCATATTTTAGAAAAAAGACTTTTTAAAGTAAGTCTGCAAAACTAACGAGAATAATTATCAATAAAAAACCTATTAAAGATCCCACACTGCTGTGCGTTTTTCTTTTGCATAATTTCTTAAATTTATCCAAAACGCTAAAATCATGTAAACTAAAACAGGCGACCCAAATGTTAAAAAACTAATATAAATAAAAAACAAACGAATGCGTTTTGTGCTGAGCCCCATCTTTTCGCCAACTTTTGTGCAAACACCAAAGGCTTTTTGTTCTATCATGGTTTTTAATATTTGCATAATGCAAACATACGAAAAAAAAAATTTAATTACGAGTAAAAATTTTTAAATTAATTTTTCTATCAACCAGAAAGCACACTTTTTTGTATAAAAGGTCAAAACAATTTTTGGCTCCGTCCTCTCCTCTTTTAAATGTAGAAACAAATTTATTGATTCAAATGCCAATGTTGTTCGCTTCATTTCTTCAATTTATTAAAGCCAAGTTTTTATTTATTGGATAGAAAACATCCTTAATTGGACAGCTCGGCTATGTTATTGAAGTCAAGGCCCAAATTGATTTTTAAATTTTGTGTAATTTACACTTCATTTTTTTTGAAAAAAGTTTGATAATTCAACAATTTATATTAAATTGATTGCCAGATTACACAGAAATAAATTTGAAAAAAGACTTAAATCATATCGTTTCCGTCCAAGCTGGACTACTTGCAAAGCCAATTGCATCAGGCGAAATTGTATATATGCAAGCTTAGTGAATCAATAGAAGAGAAAATAGCAGTTTTTACCCATCATTGTCCCACATTCATGAATTACCCGGCACAATACAAAGGCGATATACTGAATGAGGCTTTTGCTGTGGAATTGTTTGATTTGATTGAATCTTCCAATATCAGCTATTGGGTATATGGTCGCCACCACAGCAACACACCCGAATTTGTAATTGGAAATACCAAGCTTATTAACAATCAGTTGGGGTATGTGCAGCGGAATGAACATTTGAAATTTGAAACGAATAAATACTTTGAGTTGTGATCATTAATATAATAAAGTACAATATGCACAATAGGACGGCTTACTTTATTGTGTAAAAAATAATAAAGAAATGATGAATAAAACATTCAACTTTTATTGCGATGAAAGCTGTCATTTAGAAAATGACCATCAACCATATATGCTGATAAAATATGTAAGTTGTGATATCAATCAGGTCAGCTTCACTCAAAAAACATCAGACAATTAAAGGCTAAGCACCATGTATTTTATGAAACCAAATGGAGTTGGCTTTCTAAAGCAGCTTATCCACTTTACAATGTTTTGAAGGAGTATTTTTTTGCTACCGATTTGCAATACCGAGCTGTAGTGATTGATAAAAGCCAAATCAAGCATGAGGAATACAATCAAGACCATGATGATTTTTATTATAAGATGTATTATCAATTGCTAAGTAAAAAATTAGTTCCTGAACACAGTTACAATATTTATTGGGACTTTAAAGACACCCGAAGTGCCAAAAAAGTGAATGGATTATAGAACTTCTTAAACAATAATTTCATAGCTGTTCGCAATCTGCAAAACATCCGTTCGCACGAAAGCGAGCTAATGCAATTAGCTGAAATTAAAACAGGGGCGTTGTCTTACCATTTGCGAGGATTGAATCAAGTGATTGCTAAAAACAAAATCATAGAAAAATTTTAACAGCACAGCAAGCAGCCGTTGCATCATTGTACAAAGGCCAACAAAAGTTTAACCTCTTTTTCATTGACTTAAAATAGCAGCTATGCCATTAAATTTATTAAAGACATTTCCACAACTGACGCTACCCTATAAAGTTTTCAACTCATTTCAAGCGAACTTGAACGAGACTCTTCGTTTAAAATTGATATAACAGTATTAGAAGGATTTTCCTCAATATTTTTGAGTTTATTTACAATTAAAAGCATTTCCTGATAGCATTTTAATAATTCTATATCCGTTGCAATGGCATATTCAACATTATTTATTTCATTAATGGGTAACTCGTTGTATATGTATAATAGAATATCTTCTTTTGTAATTATTTTGTTCATAAGCCTTAGTTTTGCCTTATTGGTATAACGATAGATTTTGGGTTTTATTGTGTTGTGTTTTAATTATTACGGAAATTTGGGATATTTTTTAAAATCAGGTTTTCTTTTTTCAAGAAATGCGTTTTTGCCTTCTTGCGCTTCTTCTGTAAAATAATATAACAAGGTTGCACTTCCAGCCAGTTCTTGAATGCCAGCTTGTCCATCAAGTTCGGCATTTAGGCTATACTTTATCATCCTAAGGGCCATTGGGCTCTTTAACATCATTTCATGACACCATTCAACAACTTCGTCTTCTAATTTGTCGAATGGAACTACAGCATTGACCAATCCCATATTCAAAGCTTCCGCAGCTGAATATTGTCTGCATAAAAACCAAATTTCTCTAGCTTTTTTCTGTCCCACAATTCTAGCAAGATAACTGCTACCAAAACCGCCATCAAAACTGCCAACTTTTGGTCCTGTTTGTCCGAATTTTGCATTTTCACTGGCTATTGTTAAGTCGCAAACTACATGCAAAACATGTCCACCGCCAATTGCAAAACCATTTACCATTGCTATTACTGGTTTAGGAAGAGAGCGAATTTTCTTTTGAAGATCTAATACATTTAATCTAGGAACCCCCATTTCGTCTTTATAGCCTCCTAAAGTTTTAATATTTTGATCGCCTCCGCTGCAAAACGCTTTATCTCCTGCACCTGTCAAAACAACAACAGAAATATCCTGATGCTCTCTTGCATAGTCCATTGCATCCATCATTTCAACATTTGTTTTAGGTGTGAATGCGTTGTGGTAACGAGGTCTGTTAATGGTTATTTTTGCAATACCCTCAAAATATTCAAATAAAATTTCGTCATATTTTTTAATGGTTTGCCATTCTCTTTTAATCATATTTTAATTGTTTAAATGTTTTTATATTGTTGTCGTGATTTGTTTTAATTTCCAAAATACTAATTTTGGATGAATTTAGAAATAGTTTTATTTCTGAGTTTAGTTCATCGTAATTTTCTGCTTTAAAATAATTTATCTTAAAGTGACTAGCAAGATGCTTTGCATCAATTTGATGAGGTGTTTTTATAAATGGGTCTAATTCGGCTAAACTTTCGGTTCCTTCAATTAAATCAAAAATTCCACCACCATAATTATTCATTAAAATAACCTTAAGATTTTGTGGAATATATTGGTTGTAAAACGCGTTAATATCATAAAAAAAAGCAACATCGCCTGTAATTAAAAAGTTTTGTTCGGTAGAGACCATAGCATATCCTAAAGCAGTACTTGTGCATCCATCAATTCCACTAACGCCACGATTGGCAAATAATTTCCATTCTGGTTTTAAATGCGTCATTAAATATGAAATATTTCTAATGGTCATACTATTTGCTAAATGTAAAACGATTTTTTCGGAAAACTGATTTAAAACAGTTTCTAAAGCGCCTAATTCATTAAAGTTTTGTTTAAAATTAATGGGGTTGAGAGTTTCGCTTTTATTTTTATAAAATGAAAAGTATGGAGAACGATGCTTTGGCACAAAGCTTAATAATTGTTCAAAAAACAATTTTCTATTGATGGCTAAAACTTGTGGATTGGTAAAAAATGGGTCTGCACAATAATTATTTTCAGCAATGTGCCAATGTTGTTTTGGCGGATTTTTTCTAATTATTTGTTTCATTTTTTTGCTTAAAATCATTTTGCCTGATGTGATTAACAAATCAGGAGCATAAGTTTCAAAATCTGTTTCATTTGCTTTTAAAATAATTGTTTCCCAATTTTGAAAACTGTTCATGTGATGCTCATTTGAAATGACATCAGCACAAACCACTACAAATTCTAATTGGCTTAATAAGCTTAAAAATGGCGCTTCTTCAAAGTTTTCGTCTGCACCAAGTAAAACCAAAACTTTAGGATATTCTTTAAAAAACTGCTCTCCATCAAAGCCTATTTCCCATTCTATTTCTTCTTGAGCAGGCGTCTTTTTTTTGAGATTTTCCGGGAAAATGAAGTCGTCATTTTTAGCATCATATAAAGGTTCTCTTAATGGAACATTTAAATGAACTGGTCCTTTTAATCCATGAAAGGCGGTTTCCCAAAGTTTTTCTGTTATCTTGAAAATAGATTCTATTTCAGTTTTGTCTATGTTCTCATCAATTTGAAAAGAACCTAAAACATGGTTTCCGAAAACCTCAAATTGCTTTATCGTTTGTCCGTCCCATCTGTCAATGTATTTTGCAGGCCTATCTGCACTAATAACAATTAAAGGAATTTGAAAATAAAAAGCCTCAGAAACAGCAGGATATATGTTTAACAATGCCGAGCCGCTAGTGCAAACTATTGCTACAGGCTGTTGTAATGCTTTTGAAATCCCCAATGCTATAAAACCCGCTGAACGCTCATCAGGTATAGAATAACATTTTATTTTTTTGAACCGAACAAATGCCATAATCAAAGGAGCATTTCTGCTGCCCGGGCAAATTACAATATGGCGCAACCCTTCTTGGTAAAGCCCCGAAACGATTGCATTAATATTGGTTTGAAATGTGTTCACTTTGTATTAGTTTAAAACAATATTCACCCTTTTTATGCAATGTATTTTTTGAAACGGGACAAAACTTCTGTAAAATCTTCTGGCAATTCGGAAGTAAAATGAATGTCTTTTTTGGTTTTTGGATGCAAAAATCCTAAGGTTTGGGCATGCAAAGCTTGTCTAGGCATAATATTGAAACAATTGTGGATGAAAGTTTCAAATTTGGGCAATTTACTATTGATTAATATTTTTCTTCCACCGTAGGTTTCGTCAGAAAATAGAGGGTGTCCAATGTGTTTCATGTGGGCTCTTATTTGATGGGTTCTTCCTGTTTCTAATTGACATTCGATTAAGGTGCAAAATCCAAATCTCTCAATTACTTTATAATGGGTAATAGATCGTTTTCCTTGGCTTTCATCTTCAAAAACAGCCGACAATCTTCTGTCTTTAAGGTCTCTGCCAATATTACCATTAATTGTTCCTTCATTTTCTTTTAAATCGCCCCACACGATTGCTTTATATATTCTTTGAATACTATGGTCGAAAAATTGTTTGGCTAAGTAAACTAAAGCGTCTTCCGTTTTTGCAATAAGCAGCAATCCGCTTGTGTCTTTATCAATTCTATGCACCAATCCTGGGCGCATTTGGTCAGAAAAATTTGGTAAATTATTAAAATGAAAAACCAACGCATTTATTAATGTTCCTGTGTAATTATTGAACCCCGGATGCACAACCATGCCAGCATTTTTGTTGATGATTATAATTTCTTCATCTTCGTAAACAATATTTATTGGAATGTCTTCGGGAATTAATTCGGGGTTTCGAGGTGGGTTAGGTAAAACAACCGTTATTACATCTAGTGGTTTGGTTAAATAATTGCTTTTTTTGGGTTTGTTGTTAACCAAAATACTGCCAACTTCTATTCCTTTCTGCACCCTCGTGCGAGTTGCGTTTTCTATACGCATTGTAACAAATTTATCTAAACGCATAGGCGATTGACCTTTGTCGGAAATAAATTTATGGTGTTCGTATAGTTCTTGTTCTTCCGACTCTATAAAATCTTCATTTGTCATATTTTTTCAATAAAAAAGCTAAAAGGAGATCGTGTTTTAAGAAAACGACCTTCTTTTAGCTTTATCTTTAAGGTAATTAAAAGTTTTTTTTGGTCAATTTAGCTTTTGGCAGTTTTGGCCTTGGCCTTTGCTTTTGGCGCGCTAGCTTTAATTTCTTTAGCTGCTCCGTCTTTCATTGGTATAGTAACTGTAGATTTTGTTCTTGGTCTTTTTACGCCATAACTACCTATTGTTACTTTCCCTTTTTTTGTTTTTTTATCGCCTCTTCCCATGATGTAATATATTGCTTTTTTTTTAATGCAAATGTATTGAAATAGTTTGATTTTTAAAAATTAAAAATGATAGTTTTTCAATTCTAGTTTTTCTAATCAAGAAAAAATCTAGCAAAGGTTAATTTTCTCCCTTTTTGATTGAAGAAAAAGATGTCATTGTCTGAGAATTTTAGATTATAAGAATTGTCGTATTTAGGTATTATTGCTTCGTTTTTCAGCGGTTTGAATTTTGTTTTTTCGTTGTTGAAATTAACTTTAAGATATTCTTTTTGGCAAATGAGATATAGGTTGCCATTGTATAGTGTCATGAAATCCACTTTCTTGTTGCCACCATTGGTAACATCTCTATCATGCTCAACAACACAAATGTTGACAAAATTAAAATTATCATCAAACTTGAAGACGAATATATCACCGTAAACATAATGCGTTACTGTGCTAGTTGTTGAACCACCTTTGGCATTTGTTGTTGTGGTAGTTACTTGATAGGTGTTAAATTTTTGGCTTGTTATAATCAGCTCACCACTATCATTATAATAACAGTCGCCAATATTTCTTAAGTAAGTGAAGTAACTGTTTTGTGAAGTTTCTTCCTTTTTTGTTTTATTTTCACTATTCCGACTTTTGGAGTTGCCTCTAACTTTGCTTTTTCTGGTTTTTTCGTGTTTTTTTACAAAATCTTCATCAAACTTAAACTCCTCTTCGTTTAATAATTTGCCATTATCAGTATCTATTTGTTGGCAGATTATACCTGAACTGCCTTGATTCCTTTCAGAAAGTAAACCTAGAAATGCATATTTATTTGTTTTCGAATTGTAAATTAATTTAGCATCAAAAAAGGCCATGCCATCACCTAGCTTTATAGTTTCATCTAACCCATTGGTTTTTAAAATTCGTAAAGAATAAGTGTTTACTAACTCATCTTCGCCTTTAATAGATTTTTTTTGCTTCTTCAAAACACTTTCCTTGCTTCCTAAAGCGCTAATATTGCCATCGTTGTCTATGAAAAAATCTTGTAATATTGTGTTTTCTTTTGCTATTTGAAAGTTTTTGTTGAATGAAATTGTTTTAAAGTCTGAATCATAAATCCAGTAATTAAAACTTTTAGATTCGGAACTTTCTGGTTTTATCCTTCCGAATTTTTTTTTAACGGGTGCATTTTTTGTAGCAACAATCATTTTTGAATTATCTGGCGAAGTTCTTATTTCGAATAAAATAGGTTGAAACATTTTTTTCGTCTTTAAAGCAACTTCTCCAATTTTAAATGCTTTCCCATTGTATTCCATTTTTTCTGGGGTAATTTTTCGAGCAAATAAATATTGTTTGTTGTCTTTTAAATTATTAAACGCATAAAATGCACATAGGTTTTTGCCAATTACCATTAATTGAACTGCATCAACTGGTTTCTTTGTGAAATCTGTTTTAAGTGTTTTTTTCTCTATAAAGTTTAGTTTTAAATCTAGTTTTAGTAAAACATAATCTCTTTCTCTACCGTGGGCATGTGCATAAAAGAAAAAATAGTTGAATTCTAATTCTCTTTTTGTAAAAACCACATAATAAAAGTCGCCATATTTTACGGCACCTTTAAATTGGTTGTGTTTTTTCTCTCTTCTGGAACCTACTTTATATTCTTTGCCAACAATTTCTTTGAATTCTTTTTGTGCAACTAAAATATTACTTAAAAGCAGGAAGATTATTAATATGTTTTTCATTCTTTGTTTAAAATAAATAGCCAACATTAATTTCCATTTTTAATATTGGTGCGTTTTGGTCCCAAAAGTTCTTGTCAGAGGGATTTAAAATTAGTGGTGCATTGGGCAATCTAATATTGTAAATGCCACCATGAAAATCTAGCCCTACTGTCCAGTTTTTTTTATAGTTTGTATGACTTCCTAAAAAAAGCGTGTGTTCGGAATAGTTAACTTTTTGGTAAATTTCTACTGGATTGGGTTTTGCGTCAAAATCAGTGCGAGAATATATTTTACCGTTACCAATTTCGTTATTTAAGCCAATATAAAATCCATTGTTTAGGTTTTTTCCTGAAAAGTAGAATTTTGGTGCTATAGTAATTTTTGTGGATGAATGTAAGGGGGCATCCAATGGAAATTCAAAAACCGGATTTCTAATGGGCTGATAAAATGCACCACATTCTAAACCAAACCAACGCCCGAATTTCCTCTCATAACTAGCGCCAAATTCCAATTTAATTATTTTTATAAGTTTAATCCTAAGCATGTTTTTTCGCTCAGTTATGCCTCCATCATCCAAATATTTCTCAATATCGTTAGTTGCAATCGGTATATTCTTTGGTTTTGTTTGTGCATAAATTCCAATAAACAAACAGCTTGTAAGTGTAAAAAGAAATAGTTTTTTCATTTTAAAAAGTTTGCAAATATATTATATTATATTATATTATATATTTTTAAATATTTTAATTTTTGGCTTTTTATTCGCTGATCATATTGAAGTTATACCAATTCTAATTTTAAAATTGTCCAAGCTATTTCAAAATTTACTCCCGAAATTTCGGGAGTAAATGCCAGCCAGCTCCGCCTTAGAAATTCTTTTTTATAAAATAAAAAAGTATAATTTCAAGAGCGAAGATATAGTTTGAAAATGGGACAATCAAGCGCAGCGATGATTGGAATATATTGAAAGCATTTCGGTATTATGTGTTTTTGTTGCAATAAAAAAGGCTTTAAAACATAGTTTTAAAGCCTTTTTTAAGTTGTTTTTTAATTAATTACATTTGAGCGTCTATTTTTTGCGCTAGCATAGTTTTTGGCACTGCACCAACTATTTTATCAACGATTTCGCCTCCTTTAAAAACCAAAAGGGTGGGAATGCTTCTGATACCGTATTTAGATGCAACACCAGGATTTTCGTCAACATTTAGTTTTCCTATCAATGCTTTTCCTTCATATTCTGTTGCTAATTCTTCTACTAAAGGGCCAATCATGCGACACGGGCCACACCATTCTGCCCAAAAATCTACTAAAACTGGTTTGTCTGAGCCCAGTACTTCTTGTTCCCAATTGGAATCTGTGAATTGTTTTGCCATTATTATTTTATATGTTTTTTTTGTTGGTGCAAATTAAGTTAATTTCCGTTTAAACACTACAAAGATAAAATCCACAATTGATTTCTATTTATCAATTTTACCAATTAGTGTATAGGTTTAGAGGTGTTTATAAATTTTCTAATTCAGATTTAATATATTGTGTTAATTTTTCTCCTTTTAGCAAACCTTTAGATAACATAGCTAAATTTAATGCTTTTTCTGCCGTTTTTTTCGCCAAAGTTTCTTCTTTTTCAATTAAACTTTTTGCCATTGGATGGTTTGTGTTCAAAATGGTTTGGTAAGTCATTGGCATTTCGCCAAACATATTAAATCCATTCATTTTGCTCATTTCTCTCATTCTTCTGTCATATTCACTTTCTGTGATTGTTACAAAAGATTCTTTTGGCGACAATGCTTCAGCACTAAACTTTATATCTGAACTTTGATTTGCCGTTTCAAAAATAGAAACCATTTTTTTGCTATCATCTTCACTCAAAAGCGAAACATTGGTTTGTTCAATGGCAATTAGTTTGTCTAAAGCATCTGCATCTACTCTTTTGCATTGCACTTTTTCGTTTTTTTGCTCAAGCCATCCCGAAAAATGATTGTCTAAAGGGCCTTCCAAAACGATTACAAGATAACCTCTTTCTTGTGCGGCAGCGATGTAACTGTGCTGCTCCACTTGGTTGTGTGTGTACAAAATAATAGTATTACCATCTTTATCTGTTTGGTTAGGTTTTATTTTTTCTATAAAATTAGCAATGGTATATAGTTGATTATCTGCTGATTGCAATAAGCAATAATCTTTTGCTTTTTCTCCGAATTTTTCATCGCTTAATAAACCATATTTAACAAATAAATCAATATTTGGCCATTTTGACTCATAATCTTTCCTTTCTTGTTTAAACAAATCGCCTAGTTTGTCGGCAACTTTTTTGCTAATATGCGAAGTTATTTTTTTAACATTGCCATCACTTTGCAAACTACTTCTAGAAACATTTAATGGAATATCTGGCGAATCTATAACACCATGCAAAAGCATCAAAAATTCCGGTAAAATATCTTTAACATTGTCAGTAACAAAAACTTGGTTGCTGTATAACTGAACTTTGTGCTTTTCTGCCTCAATAGCGCTTTCAACTTTAGGAAAATATAAAATACCTGTTAAATTAAATGGGAAATCTACATTCAAATGGATCCAAAATAGAGGCGCTTGAGCCATTGGATACAATGTCTGGTAAAATTTAACATAGTCTTCATCTTTTAAGTCGCTTGGTTTTGCCAACCAAAGTGGTTTCTCTTCATTAATGATTTTGCCATCAAACTCTATAGCAACAGGCAGAAATTTGCAATATTTGGTTAAAAGTCCAGAAATTTTGTAGGTTTCCAAAAAATCTAAACTGTCTTCGGCAATGTATAAAATAATATCTGTGCCTCTCTCTTTCCTTTTTCCTTTTCCTATTGTGTATTGTGTGCTTCCATCACATTCCCACTTAGCGGCTTTGGCGCCTTCTTTAAAAGAAAGGGTGTTTATTTCTACTTTAGAAGCGACCATGAATGCAGAATAGAAACCCAACCCAAAATGACCAATAACGTTGGCATCAGCTTTGTCTTTATATTTTTGTACAAATTCCTCTGCTCCAGAAAAAGCCAATTGATTAATGTATTTTTCAATTTCCTCTTCTGTCATTCCAATCCCATTGTCGCTAATGGTTAATGTTTTTTTGTCTTTATCAATGGCAACCGTAATTTTAAATTCTCCAGTTTCGCCTTTAAATTCGCCAACACTCGACAATGTTTTTAGTTTGTTGCAAGCATCTGTTGCATTAGAAACCAATTCTCTTAAAAAAATCTCGTGATCGCTGTATAAAAACTTTTTTATAATTGGAAAAATATTCTCCGTGTTTACCGAAATTGAACCTGTTTTACTCATAATTTTATAATTTATTCTTTATTATTATCTTTTCAAAAATTGTTCCTTTTCATAATGTCGTGTAATTTTGTCATATTTGCAGACATATTATGTTTTTTTATCTGTCAAAAATTTTACTCTTTCTTCTCAAACCCTTGGTTTGGATAGTTTTTTTGCTGCTTTTATCTGTTTTTACAAAAAACGAAGTTCGGAAAAAAAGAAGTCTTTTGCTTTCTTTGTTCTTTGTTTTTCTGTTTTGTAACACTTTTTTTGTAAATGAGGTTAATATTTTATTTGAAAAAAAAGCCATTCAACCTATTGCCGAAAAATATGATGTAGGAATTGTTTTAGGTGGATTCTCTAAGTTTGATTCCACATTAAATCGCCCTGTTTTTTTCGAGGCAAACGATCGGTTGATGCAAGCTTTGGTGCTTTTAAAAAATGGAACAATAAAAAAGCTTTTGATTAGTGGCGGCAGTGCTTCTTTGTTGGGTAAAAAAGAAAAAGAAGCTGATGTTGTTGCTCAATATTTAAAGTCTCTAAAAATTTCCGATTCCTTGATTATTGTCGAAAATAAGAGCAGAAACACTATTGAAAATATTGAAAACTCTTTCCATATTTTAGATTCCTTGAAAATAAAAGGGAGGCCGTTAATAATTAGCAGTGCCTGGCATTTGCCTAGAGTAAAATTGTGTGTTAGGGAAAGAGATGCCGATTATTTCCCATGCAATTTTATGTCAGACCAAAGTCGGAAATATGAATGGACCGATTATTTTATGCCAAGCTCCGTTGCACTTTATCATTTTGAATTGTTAATAAAAGAAACCGTTGGATATGTGTTTTATTATTTAAAAACTATATAAAAAAAATGAAATCAGAATCTATAAATGCTATAAAAAAACAGCTTTTGACACTAGAGCCGCAAGAGCTTACACTTATTTGTCTTCGTTTGGCAAAATATAAAAAGGAAACAAAAGAGTTGCTTTCCTATTTGGTGTTTGAGTGCAAAGACGAAAGCCAATATGTTGCCAATGTTCAAGCTTTTTGTTTAGAAATGTTTCAAGATTTTAATGTTAGAAATTCCTATGTTTTGATGAAGGGTTTGCGAAAAACCGCCAAGCAAGTTGTTAAATACATGAAGTTTACTGAAAATGAAGTTTCAAAAGTAGAAATATTAATTTTTTTTATTGAACTTGCGCAACCAATAGTAAAAAAGAACGATTTGCTAAATTTTCAAAATTTCTACATCTCACAATATAAGAAATTAGATGTTTTGTACAATAAATTACAAGAAGATTATCAATACGATTTTAAAAGCCAAATGGAAAAACTAAGGCCAACATACTATTATTAAAAATAGGAGATGGCTTTTTCTAAATTAATTCAAAAGAATTAGTGTTCACGATGGTTTCTCCATCTTTTAATTCCACTTTGTATTTCCCTTTTTTATAGCTTGGTTTCTGAATAAAGTTTACAATTATTTTCTGTAGTTTACCGTCAAATTCAATGTCCTTTTTGTCAGTATATACTTTATTGATGTCTGACAAGCTATTGTTGTTGTTGCTCAAAACGAGTCCATCTGGGTCTATTATTCTAACGGTAATCTCTTTTTTTACTTTTTCTTGGGTAAGTTTATTCGCCAAAATATCATAAGTTATTTTTAATCGTTCCACTTTTTTAGCTTTAAATTGCGGCAAAAAGATTCCTTTTTTTGTGTATTCTGGAGTAACATTAATTGGGCCTAAATATGGCTGAGATGCAATTTCTACTTTTTTGCTTAAACCTTCTTTTTGTTTTTTTAGCGCTGCCATAATCAATTCTTGTTCACTTAATTGAGATTTAAAACCGTTATTTTCATTATTTAAGGCCATCACTTGAGACTTGAATTCATTGTTTTCTGTTTTAAATTTGAATATAGAATCTTTTAAACTTCTTAATGCTGCTGAATTTCCACCTCCACTTGCTACCATCGAACGAAGAGAGGATATTTTTTGCTCTTTTTGAGCGATTAAGTTTTGTAAACTGTCGTTGTTTCCTTGAAACATAGCCAACTCTTCTCGCAAAGCGCTCACTTTTTGCTGTTCTTCTTCAAGCTGTGCATAAAGACTGTCTTTAAGCAAGTTTAACGAAACAATGGAGTCTAGTTTAGAATTTGCTATTTGCTTAGATTGTGTTTCTTTTTTCCAAAGTTGGAAATTAGAAACAGCAGAACCAGCTAATAATAATCCCAATAAGACAATTGCAATTGTTTTTCCTTTGCTTTTTTTCGTTTCTTTAATTGTATCTTCTGTTTGCATTTATAACTGATTGGTTTGCAGCAAATCTAATAATTCAGATGGACTTATACTAATTTTTTGAACCCTTAGTTTTTTCTTAGTTAAAATGCCTGTTGGATATTGTTCGATAAAAAGTTTTTGATTAATCTTCATGGTCGATTGCCCAATGGTCCAATTGAGTTTTGCTTTTCTTTTAAAGGTCTTTAATTCCTTAGGCGTTTCGCCATAATTTAGGGTAAGAATATCAATTTTGTTTGCGTATTGATTAATAATGGTTCTTAAAATAGCGGTGTCTTTATCAAAACCTACCTGATTGAATCGCCATACATAAATATAAGTAGGTTTCTTTTTGTATTTTTTAATAGAAACCATTTTCTTATCGATGTCAGTATTTTCAAATTTAAATTTCTTAATCTTTTTTCCAACCACTAAACTGTTTTTTATTTTTGCATTTTCATCTAAATATATTGAAATGTAATTTCCTAAAGGGTCAATTTCATAAATAACATATTTTTTACCCAATCGTTCAAAATAGGTTTTCCCTTTTTTGTTTATGATGCTAATTCTGTTGTCGGGCAAAATGGGTACTTTATAGTCGCCAAATAAAATAAAATCTGAGCTTTCGTCATTGTAAAATCCATTGCAATTGGCGTCTTTTATGCCAATTCTGAAACTGTCGTTGCCTATTTTAACATCGCCTGCAATGCAATTTATTCGCAATTCTCTAAAACTATATAAACTTCCAGAAAATTGTTTTATGCCACTATTTTCTTTGTAATAATCATCTAGCAACGCAATATATTTGGGATTGGTTGCAAAATCATATCTACTTATATTTAAAGTGTAACTTGCATTTTTATTTTTGGGATTAATTAATACAATGTCTTTATTATTTACATTGTTATAAAAAGTATCGGGAGCGCCATCGTCAGAAAGGTCTAAATTATTGTTTCTATCAATCCATAAAAGAGCTGGTGATTTTGTTCTCTTATTATTCCCAATTATTACAAAAACATAACCTGGCAAAGTGTTTCTTTCATTCAGTGCCCCAAAATAAATGTAGGCATAAGAGGTGTCTTTGATGCCGCCCATATTAGGAAGTTTGGCATTAAATTTACCTGATGCTTTTTTTGTTTCAACACCAATGTTTATTGGGTCTTCGAAAGGTTGACCATTGTATTTGTAAACCGCAATAATGGATTGCATCTTTTTCCCCTTTTCATCTTCTACAAACATATTAAGTTTTACTTTAGCCGTTTGAGAGAGAACAGAAAAAACCGATGTAATAAGTACCGTTAAAAAACTTGTTTTTAACATTTTGGAGATTAATCTCTTCTTAAGAAAATTGAAAGAAAATACATTAAGTTGGCCAAAGCGCCAAGAGCAGCAACAACATAGGTCATAGCGGCCCATTTTAGCGCATCTTTTGCGCCAGCGTGTTCTTCATGTGTAACGACTCTTGATGTTCCCATCCAGGCTAAAGCCCTTCTGCTTGCATCAAACTCAACTGGCAAGGTAATCATTGCAAAAGTAGTTAAAGCTAAGTTTGCAACTATTAAGACCATCAAAACTGTGGTACCAATTGGGTTTCCGCTGTAAAACAAAGCACCACCAGCTACTAGCATAATCATATTAGCAAATTGCATAATTCTAGAACTGATGTTTACCATTGGCACTAATTTGCTACGCAACCCAAGCCAAGCATAAGCTTCTGCATGTTGAACAGCGTGTCCGCATTCGTGTGCAGCCACAGCAGCAGCAGCAGCATTGCGCTCATGATAAACAACATCACTAAGGTTTACTGTTTTATCCAAAGGATTGTAATGGTCTGTTAATTGACCATCAACTTGTAAAATCTTTACATCACGAATGCCATGATCGGCAAGCATTTTGGCCGCTATTTCTGCGCCACTCATGTTGTTTTTTAACGAAACTTGAGAGTAAAATTCAAACTTTGATTTTAATCTTTTGCCAACCCACGAGCTGATTAGCATAATTACGACTCCTAACACTAAATACATCATACCTTTATTTTTTTTATTTTATTATTTTTACCACTACAATTATAATACCAATTAGAAACATTACAATAGAAATTCGATTAATACCGTGCATTAACTTTAAATTTGTATTTGGTTGTGTTGTTTCTGAATTTTCCGTTCCGTAAGCTTTTTGTTTTTTGTTCAAAGTAATATAAGACAGCAGTTTTGAAAAGATTGTTTTCATATTTTTTTAATTTATTGGAGGATAATTTATTTTATCCTTTACAACAATTGCTGTTGAGTATTTGTTTTTTATTTGATTAAAAAGTCTCATACATTCAAAACGGGTTTTAAATAATCCAACATAAACTTTAAAGTTAGGCTCATCCCACACAACTTCTGCAAAATCTGCAAATTCTAGCATGAAATTCATTTTCATTGCTTCTGCTTTTGCACGGCTATCGCCATTAAAAATTAAAATGTGGTAACCATCTATTTTAGCATCAGGATGTTTCTTTTTTGCGGTTCTGCTCCAAATATGTCCATCCAAACTTTCTGGTTTTTTTACCTCTATTTGAGAAAATATAGGCAAGCTAAACATAAAAAAAGATATTGCTATAAAATATTTCATTCCTGTTTTTATCGTTTCTTTTGTTGTTCTCTCTCTTGTTTTCTTCTATCGCCACGGCTTAATTTTGACATGTTTTCATCATCAACATTGGACATAATTCCACCATTATTTCTTGGCATATCCGCATTGCTGCTCAATCTCATTTTGCTCATGTCCGTTTTTACTGGAGCTTGTGCTTTTTGCACTTGCTTGTTGCCTTCCACAGCTATTTGAGATTTAAACAACATTGACAATATTTTGTCATTCATTCTTGAAATCAACCCTTGAAACAATTTTACAGATTCTATTTTATAAATAAGTAATGGGTCTTTTTGCTCGAATGTTGCATTGTTGGCGGCTTGTTTTAGTTCGTCTAATTCTCTTAAATGGTCTTTCCATTCATCATCAATAATATCTAAAGAAATAATTTTTTCATATTCTTTGGTTAAGGCATCTCCTTTTGAAGTAATTGCTTTTTTCAAATCTGCTGGCACCCCAATTTCTTTTATTCCATCTGTGAATGGCACTAGCACTTGTCCAACTTTTTCGCCCTCTTTGTCAAAAATATTTTTCAAAACTGGCATAGCCATCGTGATGATTTCATTTTTTCTTTTTGTATAAATTTCGTTCAATTGATGATAAAGTTCATCTGCCAATTCATTGGCTTTGGTTGATTTGAATTCTTCTGAAGAAAAAGGAATATCAACTGCAAAAGAAACGGCTAAATCATATTTTATTTGTTCGAAATTATCGGTTGATTTTGCTCCAATAATTTTTTCGTCACACCAGTCTGAAATCATGTGCATGATATCTAAAGACAAACGGTCGCCAACCAAAGCGTTTCTTCTACGCTTGTAAACAACGGTTCTTTGTTTATTCATTACATCATCATACTCCAATAAGCGTTTACGCATTCCAAAGTTGTTTTGTTCTACCTTTTTCTGGCTACGCTCAATGGTTTTGCTCATCATAGAGTGCTGAATGACTTCGCCTTCTTTATATCCAAATCTATCCATTAGTTTTGCCGCTTTGTCGCTACCAAATTTACGCATCAAATCATCTTCCAATGAAACATAAAACAATGAAGAACCTGGATCACCCTGACGACCTGCTCTACCTCTCAACTGCCTATCAACCCTTCTGGAATCATGTCTCTCTGTACCTACAATCGCCAAACCGCCTGCTTTTTTAACAGCTTCGCCTATCTTGATATCCGTTCCTCTACCAGCCATGTTAGTGGCAATTGTTACTGAACCAGGCAAACCTGCTTCTGCAATAACTTCAGCCTCTCTTTGGTTTTGTTTTGCGTTCAAAACATTATGTTTGATGTTTCTTAATTTCAACATTCTTGACAATAATTCTGAAATCTCTACTGATGTTGTTCCCACTAAAACAGGGCGGCCAAGAGCTGTTTGTTTTGCAATTTCTTCAATTACTGCATTGTATTTTTCCCTTTTGGTTTTATAGATTAAATCATCCAAATCTGATCTGTCTATTTTTCTATTTGTTGGAATAACAACAACATCTAACTTGTAAATTTCCCAAAACTCTCCTGCTTCTGTTTCAGCTGTTCCAGTCATGCCAGAAAGTTTGTGGTACATTCTAAAATAGTTTTGCAGTGTTATGGTTGCAAATGTTTGCGAAGCAGCTTCTATTTTAACATTTTCTTTTGCCTCTATTGCTTGGTGCAATCCATCGCTATATCTTCTGCCTTCTAATACACGACCTGTTTGCTCGTCAACAATTTTTACTTTGCCATCTACAATAATGTATTCGGTGTCTTTGTCAAATAGAGTATAGGCTTTTAACAGTTGGCTAACAGAGTGAATGCGTTCAGATTTCAATGAAAATTCGCGCATCAATGTTTCTTTTTGCTTGATTTTTTCTTCGGAGTCCAAATTTGATTTTTCTATTTCTGCTATTTCTGCACCTACATCTGGAATAATAAAAAAGTCTTTTTCCTCCCCAGATTGGGTAATCAAATCGATGCCTTTGTCTGTCAATTCCACCTGATTGTTTTTTTCTTCAATCACAAAATAAAGCTCTGCATCGGCCTTTGGCATTTGTTTTTGCTGGTCTTGAAGATAGTAATTCTCGGTTTTTGTAAGCAATGCTTTCATGCCTGGTTCTCCTAAAAACTTAATAATGGCTTTGTTTTTTGGCAAACCTCTAAATGCCCTTAATAAAGCCAAGCCGCCTTGACCTTCTTTTTCGCCTGTGTTGCCAGCCTCTATGAGTCTTTTGGCTTCGTTAATAAATCCATTGACTGCTTTTTTCTGCATTTCAACAATGCGTTCTATTCTTGGTTTTAGTGCGCTATATTCTTGAATATCGCCTTTTGGCACAGGTCCCGAAATAATTAATGGTGTTCTTGCATCGTCAATCAAAACAGAATCTACCTCATCTATCATTGCATAATGGTGTTTTCTTTGCACCAATTCTTCTTTAGAGTGTGCCATATTATCTCTCAGATAATCAAAGCCAAACTCATTGTTTGTGCCATAAGTAATGTCAGACAAATAGGCTTTTCTTCGTTCATCGCTGTTGGGTCTATGGTAGTCTATGCAATCGACAGAAATGCCATGAAACTCGAAAATTGGGCCGTTCCATTCACAGTCCCTTCGTGCCAAATAATCATTTACTGTTACAATGTGCACGCCTCTTCCGCTCAAAGCATTGAGGAAGGCGGGTAGGGTAGAAACCAATGTTTTTCCTTCTCCTGTTGCCATCTCAGAAATTTTTCCTTGGTGCAGAACAACGCCTCCAATTAACTGAACATCATAATGCACCATGTTCCATTTAATTTTTCCGCCTGCTGCTAACCATTCATTTGCAAAATGGGCTTTTTCGCCTTTAATTACAATGTTTGATTTTGTGGCGGCAAGTAATTTATCCATTTCTGAAGCGGTAACAATTAGTTCTTCATTTTCTGAAAAACGCTTTGCCGTTTGTTTTACAACTGCAAAGGCCATTGGTAATATTTCTAATAAAACAACTTCTAAAGATTTATTTCTTTCTATCTCTAATTGCTCTACTTCTGTTAAAAGACTGTCTTTTTTAATAATGTCTTCTACCGACAAAAGGTCGATTTCTGCCTTTATGGCATTTATTTTGTCGTCAATGGGTTTTAATTTGTCTGCTATTGTTTCTCTCAATGAATTTGTTACAGCACGCAACTCATCATTTGAAAGGGCATTGTATTCATTGAAGAAACTGTTGATTACAGCCACATAAGGCTGAACTAGTTTTATGTCTTTTTCGCTTTTGGAGCCTCCAAAAACCTTTGAAATATTACTTAAGAGAGAATTTATCATAAAAATGCAAATATATTATTTTTTGTTGATACATATACGCCAAATATCTTGCCAATTTTTAATTGTGAAATAAAATAATAGTTTGGGGGATTAGAAGCTCATAAAGTGGATGTACTAAGATATGGATTGGGAGAATTAAAAGTCAATTGGTCGAATGTTTTTTTTGCTTATTGTTTGTTTAAATTTAGGCTTCTCATGCTAATAGTTTCTCCCGTTTCATTTTCCACTTTGCCCAGTCTTTTATTGCTTTGGTTTGTAAATCTATAAATTTCTGTGTGTGGTCGTAATGTATTAAATGACAAAGTTCGTTTATAATTACATATTCTATGCAACCTTTCGGTGCCTCAATCAATTCAGGATTTAAAATAACTTCCACTTTAGGTGTGCAACTTCCCCAGCGTGTAGGCATTTCTCTAATTGATAATTGACAATTAATAATTGATAATTTATGCCGAATAATAAAACCATTGATCAATGGTAGTGCAATTTCATTGAACTTTTCATTTGCTTTATTACGATACCATTCAACTAACAATTCTTTAACCTTTTTTTTATCCTTGGTAAAAACAATTAGAAAACCACCTTTAATTTTTACTTTTTTATCATTATCAATTCTCCATTATCAATTAAAAGCCGATATTGTCTGCCTATTTACAAATGTATTTAGCCTCCAAAATATCATTTATTTTTGATGCCAATTGATAGTCTTTTTCAGTAATGCTATTTTCAGAATCTGTAAATAGTGTAATTTTTAATTTATTGTAATTATTTGTCCAAACAGGATGGTGTTTGTATTTTTCGCTCCAAAGTGCTACTTCATTTATAAACTGTATGACAGTAACAAAATCCTTAAACACAAATTCCTTACCAAGTACATTATTTTCAATAATCCAACCTTCTGCTTGTTCCATCTATTTTACAATTCTTACTTCTTTTGGTACAAATTTACTGTAATCACCATCATTAATTATAATTTCCCTAACTATAGTGCTACTTATATTTGAATAAGCAGGGCTAGACAATAAAAACACAGTTTCAATATTGGACTCAAGTTCTTTATTAGCATAAGCAATACTTTGCTCATATTCAAAATCTCCGCCATTTCTCAACCCCCGTAGAACAAATTGGGAGCCAATAGAATTTGCAAAAGAAACCGTTAACCCAGAATACGAAAGTATTTCTACTCTTTTTTCATCTTTAAAAATTTCAGCTAACCAATTCTTTCGCTGATCTAAAGAAAATAAACTTTGCTTTTTAGAATTTGCACCTATAGAAATATAAATCTTATCAAAAATTTTCAACCCTTTCAAGATTACATCAAGATGACCATTTGTAATTGGATCAAACGATCCCGGGAAAATTGCAGTTTTCATAATTAAACAACAAATTTAAAGAAATTTGAAGAAAGAAAGGCAAGTATCTCCAATTTCTTTTTTCAAAATCTTGCTTTTATGTTCTAAAACCAGTCTTTTAGGATGTTCAATGATAAGAAAGTTGAATCTATTACTGTCTGATATTACATTTAATAACTCAATAAAATGAGGAAAATCGTAAGGTGGATCAGCAAATATTATATCAAAACAAGAATTATTATTCTTAAAAAAAGACAAAACATCTAAATTTAAAACATTAAAATTAGCTAACCGAAGTTCTTTGGCATAATCTTTAATATAAGAACAGTTTTTTTGTTCTTTATCAACTAAGGTCACATAGCTTGCCCCTCTAGAAAGAAACTCCAATCCAATATTACCAGTCCCAGCAAAACAATCCAAAATTGTGGCATCTTTTATTTCAACATAGTTTTCTATTGTGTTAAACAAAACTTCTTTGGCCAAATCTGTAGTTGGCCTAGTATTGCTATGTTTGTAAGGTTTAAATACAAAACCCTTGAATTCTCCTTTGATTATTCGCATGCTATTCTAACTTCAGCCGCAAACAACCTTTCATTAATATAAGCGTAATCGAACTCAATATTACACCCTGACCTCAAAAAATCAACATTTTTGAAAAACAAATTAAGATAATCAATATAAGTATTATGAGATTTCATATTGTAATTTAATAAAATATTTAAGCTATCAAAATCAACCTCATTAATTTTGCAAATACTTGAAGTAAAAAACAAAAGCTCTTCTTTACTAAGACAAGTAAAACTATTAAAACAAACGAATCGACAATCTTTAATTAAAATAAATGCAAATGAGTCTTCTTTAACATCAATTATTAAATTTTGACCTCCTGATGTTATATTTTTAAAATATTCAATTACACAAGTAACAAACAAGTGTTTCCCAGATATTACTGAATCTTCGGAATAATTTAATTTAAAACCAAATCTATCGAAATCCTCAAAGATAAAATCAGAAGGAATATAATTAATTTTAAAATTATTATCAACCATTAAGACCTTGCTAAAATTTAAGGTAAGCCAAATATCTTTTTTATATGTTGAAATATCACAAACCTTAAGATTAATAATATTTTTAGTTTTATTATCAAAAATAGTTAATAAAACCGAGTCAAAATAAACACAAATAACTAGTGTTTGAAAAGGAAAATCAAAATTCTCATTGGCACTGTATTCAAACAGAATATGCTTTTTATTTCCAGTTTCCTGTTGTAACAGCATTATACATATCGCCAACCTTCTTTGGCTTTTCTCCTTTATTGAATGGGTATGGGTCTGAAATTTCAAAAACAGGAACTAATACATTGTTTTGTGTTATTTTTCCTGCATTTATTTTAAAAATTGCTGTATCTGTAGGAGGAATCATTTTCAAATAGTTAATATTGCTTTCTTGCGTCAGTCCTAAAACACCTACTTTGGGATTAACAAATATTGTATCAGTTTTTGAATTATTTACATCACCATCATTTTCACCTACAGTTTTTAATTTGAAATATTTGCCATTATTCATAAAATTAAATAATTTGTCAAAATTATCTGCATATTCTCCATTAACTTCTTTATAAGCTAATTGAATTTTGCGCAAAGTTTCTAATCGCTCAATAACCAATTGATCAACTTCAGCAACTTTTTTCCTAAAGCTAATTTCAGAATTGATAGAATCAAAGGTTAAGTAACCTACAATAAGGGTTACAGCAATTAAAAATGATGTTAAAACTTTCTTATTCATAATCTACCTGCAATATTAATACAAAAAAATTAATTTAATATAAAAAAAAGCTCTTTTTCAAGAGCTTTTTAAAAATTAATATAATTTAAGACAATTACTTTTTTGCAATAACATTAATTCCTACAATAAAATTGTCATTAATGGCTTTGTCTTTTAGCTTAGCTTTTAAATTTGGAAACACGGTTAACGAATTATATGTAATTCCCCAATTTGTTCTATCCAAAATAACATTACCATTTACTTTAATTTCATTTTCAGTTATTTCAACTTTGGCAGGAAAAGAAATATTTTTGCTAATCCCTTTTAAAACCAAATTGCCTGAAACCAAATGAGAGTTACCCATTGAATCGTTTGTCAAAACCACAACACCAGTTAATTCAAATAAACCTGTAGGAAAAACTTTTGTACTAAAAAAATCCGTATCGTTCAAATGTCCAACCAAATACCCTTTTTTTGTTTCATCAGTAATGTCAATATTTTTAATACTTGTCATGTCTAATGTAAAGTTAGCCGATGTAATAACATCATTTTTTAAGGTAATTTCTCCTGATTGAATATTAATAGAACCATTGTGACCCCCAGATACAGACGAACCCGACCATACTAAGGTTGAAGTTGTTTGGTCAACAATAAATTTTGTTCCAATTGAATCCACTAAAGTTTCTTGAGTTTCTGATGCCTCAGATGCGGCTTGATTAGAACAAGCTGAAAACATTAAAGCTGTAAATAATATATAAATAAATTTCATAGTGCAAATATACAGAAAACTATGTTTCTACATATATCTATTACCTATCCAAATATAACGCTTATTTATAAACTCGGCATTTGTAAAAGAAGCATTTCCCGATGGATTTCCACCAGAAACATGCAAATCGCTAAACGCTGCATGTTGATTAACAAAAGCAGCTCCTATAAAATTGAATGAAACCGGTGTAAATACACTATTCATTTCACTTTCAATATTACTCATTTTAGTTTGATCAAGAGTGTAAGTAGAACAAGTGATTGCACCGTGAGTTTTAGCAGAAGTTTTTATTATCGACAAACTTTCCTCAAAACTAGTAGTTTTGATAATAAAAGCAATTGGGCCAAAAACTTCTTTCAAAAACTCAGAAGAATCTTTAGCATTAAATTCAATTAAAGTGGGAGTCATGATTCTAGCACTTGGAAATTCTTCATTAACAACATGACTATTAAACTCCGTAAAGGAAAACTTTCCTCTAAAATCTAATATTCGCTTTTTAGTTTGTTCATTTTGAATAGCACCTAGTGTTGGAGCAGCAGCCTTTGGATTATCAAATAAGTTTTTAAAAGCAGTTTTTAACTTATCAAAACAATCATCATAGCTTAAAATACCACTATCTGTTAAAATACCATTCTCGGGAATATAAATATTTTGCGGAGCTGTGCACATTTGTCCAGAATATAAAGACACCGAAAATGCTATATTCTGAGCAACTTTATCAAAATCATTGCATGAATCTATAAGGATAGAATTAATGCCTGCTTTTTCAGTAAAGCATGTTTTACCAACACTTTCAATATAGTCGCCAAACAAATTACCACCTGTATAATCAATTAACTGAATACTTTCATGTTCAACCAATTCTTTAGTAATCGGATCATTTGTACCATCTATGGCCAACTGCACGACATTAGGATTAATATTGGCTTCAATTAAAGCGTTTTTTAACTCCTCTATGAAAATAGCAATAGGATAAACAGCTTTGGGATGTGGTTTTAAAATCACAGGATTTCCAGTAATGAGACTTGCATACAACCCGGGTATAGAATTCCAAGTAGGAAAAGTAGAGCAACCTATAACTAAAGCAATTCCT
>Ga0209702_10000486_pt1:47500-82648 | contig 82648 bp, 71 predicted proteins | sample FRY01_FD_187210 | JGI IMG/M metagenome (GOLD analysis project Ga0209702, IMG submission 187210) | Freshwater microbial communities from Lake Fryxell liftoff mats and glacier meltwater in Antarctica - FRY-01 (SPAdes) (version 2) | ecosystem: Environmental > Aquatic > Freshwater > Ice...
GTGCGAATGGACCACATTAGTTCAACTTAGTATATACTTTGGGACCTTAGCTGATAATCTGGGTTCTTTCCCTCTCGGACTTGGACCTTAGCACCCAAGCCCTCACTCCCAGGTATCATATATAAGTATTCGGAGTTTATTTGAGTTCGGTAGGCTTTGACACCCCCTTGCCCAACCAGTAGCTCTACCTCTTATATACTATTTCCTGAGGCTGTTCCTAAAAACATTTCGGGGAGTACGAGCTATCTCTCAGTTTGATTAGCCTTTCACCCCTACCCACAGTTCATCCGAAAACTTTTCAACGTTTACCGGTTCGGACCTCCATGACATGTTACTGTCACTTCATCCTGACCATGGGTAGATCACAAAGTTTCGCGTCTACCCCCTCTGACTGTACGCCCTATTCAGACTTGCTTTCGCTTCGACTACTTCGCATAGCAAATTAATCTTGCCAGAGAGGAGTAACTCGTAGGCTCATTATGCAAAAGGCACGCCATCACCAGAAAACTGGCTCTGACCGCTTGTAAGCGTATGGTTTCAGGTACTATTTCACTCCTTTATTCAAGGTTCTTTTCACCTTTCCCTCACGGTACTTGTTCACTATCGGTCTCTTGAGAGTATTTAGCCTTACCGGATGGTGCCGGCAGATTCACGCAGGATTTCTCCGGTCTCGCGCTACTCAGGATACTACTACTTTATAAAAACTTACTACTACAGGACTATCACCTTCTATGATTTAACTTTTCAGATAATTTGCATTAATTTTTATAAGGATATTGTAGTCCTACAACCCCAAATATGCCTTAACATATTTGGTTTGGGCTTTTCCCCGTTCGCTCGCCACTACTTAGGGAATCATTCAATTATTTTCTTTTCCACCGCTTACTTAGATGTTTCAGTTCAGCGGGTTGGCCAATTTAGACCCGATAAATCGGGTGGGTTTTCCCATTCGGAAATCTTCGGATTAACGGTTTTTTGGCACCTTCCCGAAGCTTATCGCAGCTTAACACGTCCTTCATCGCCTTCAAGAGCCTAGGCATCCTCCATACGCCCTTAGTAACTTATCCTAAAATTTGTTTATCTCTTATTTTCAATATGTCAAAGAACTTAAAACTGTACTTTTACAGTTTTTTGTGGAGAATATCGGAGTCGAACCGATGACCCCCTGCGTGCAAGGCAGGTGCTCTAGCCAGCTGAGCTAATTCCCCAGATCATCATGGTAGTCCCGAGCAGATTTGAACTGCTGACCCCTACATTATCAGTGTAGTGCTCTAACCAACTGAGCTACGAGACTGTAAAGTTATCAGCAAAATTGATCCCGGTTTAAATGAGTCTGGAATGAGGTTTAGGAGAAGAAATAGCGAACAGTCTTAATTAATCTAGAATCTCTAGAAAGGAGGTGGTCCAGCCACACCTTCCGGTACGGCTACCTTGTTACGACTTAGCCCCAGTCAACGGTATTACCCTAGGCGATTCCTTGCGGTTATCGACTTCAGGTACTCCCATCTTCCATGGCTTGACGGGCGGTGTGTACAAGGCCCGGGAACGTATTCACCGCATCATTGCTGATATGCGATTACTAGCGAATCCAGCTTCATGAGGTCGAGTTGCAGACCTCAATCCGAACTGAGACAATCTTTTTGGGATTAGCATCTTATTACTAAGTAGCATCCATCTGTGACTGCCATTGTAGCACGTGTGTAGCCCTGGACGTAAGGGCCATGATGACTTGACGTCGTCCCCACCTTCCTCACTACTTACGTAGGCAGTATCTTTAGAGTCCCCAACTTAATGATGGCAACTAAAGAAAGGGGTTGCGCTCGTTGCGGGACTTAACCCAACACCTCACGGCACGAGCTGACGACAGCCATGCAGCACCTAGTTTCGTGCTCCGAAGAGAGCTCTGCTTTCACAGAGTGTCACTAACTTTCAAGCCCAGGTAAGGTTCCTCGCGTATCATCGAATTAAACCACATGCTCCTCCGCTTGTGCGGGCCCCCGTCAATTCCTTTGAGTTTCAACCTTGCGGTCGTACTTCCCAGGTGGATTACTTAACGCTTTAGCTTGGTCGCTGACAGTATATCGCCAACAACGAGTAATCAACGTTTAGGGCGTGGACTACCAGGGTATCTAATCCTGTTCGCTCCCCACGCTTTCGTGCCTCAGCGTCAATATTGGTTCAGCAAGCTGCCTTCGCTATCGGTGTTCTGTATCATATCTAAGCATTTCACCGCTACATGATACATTCCGCCTACTTTAACCAAATTCAAGACTCACAGTTTCAATGGCAATTCTACAGTTAAGCTGCAGGCTTTCACCACTGACTTATGAGTCCGCCTACGCACCCTTTAAACCCAATAAATCCGGACAACGCTTGGATCCTCCGTATTACCGCGGCTGCTGGCACGGAGTTAGCCGATCCTTATTCTTACGGTACCGTCAGTATAGTACACGTACTATTTTTTCTTCCCGTATAAAAGCAGTTTACAACCCAGAGGGCCGTCATCCTGCACGCGGCATGGCTGGGTCAGAGTTTCCTCCATTGCCCAATATTCCCTACTGCTGCCTCCCGTAGGAGTCTGGTCCGTGTCTCAGTACCAGTGTGGGGGATCATCCTCTCAGACCCCCTAAACATCGTAGCCTTGGTAAGCCATTACCTTACCAACTAGCTAATGTTCCGCATGCTCATCTTTAATCCCCGGAGGTTTGATTATCAAGTGATGCCACTTAATAATGTTATGGAGCATTAATTCCGATTTCTCGAAGCTATTCTCCTATTAAAGGTAGATTGCATACGTGTTACGCACCCGTGCGCCACTTTCATGTCATATTGCTACGACAATCACGTTCGACTTGCATGTATTAGGCCTGCCGCTAGCGTTCATCCTGAGCCAGGATCAAACTCTTCATTGTAAAAAATTTGACTGACTTTTTCTCAAAGTATTTTGAGGTCCGCTATTTCTTCTCTTTAAACTTCAAAGAACTTTCCTTTCATAAAAGGGAGTGCAAAGGTAATACTATTTTTCAATAAACCAAAAAATATTTTACTTTTTTTATGCAACCTTTAATCTTTTAATTGAACGGGGTGCAAAGGTAAAACTATTTTTGAATAAACAAAATTAATTTTTAACTTTTTTTAATGCAACCTAACAATCTCTATTTGAACGGGGTGCAAAGGTAAAGCTATTTTTGGTAAAACAAAATAAAATTTATAAATATTTAAACTTTTTTCTTGTTTTGTATTTCTTATAATCTCTTTCAGAACGGGAGTGCAAAAGTAAGAGCATTTTTAATAAATGCAAACTTTTTTTATACTTTTTTTATTTACTTGTAACCATCTATATTACATGTAGTTGAATTGTAAAAAATACATAAATTCCGGCTTTTAATGTTCAGAGATGGACTCAATGACATCAAATTTGGTAATAATATGGAAGTTTCCGCCCATATCCTGTACTATTAAAGCAGGGTTGTTTCTGTCTATTTTTTTGGATATTGAGTCAATTGTATCATTGTAATTAACAATTGGGTAGGGTTTATTCATAATAGCAGACACTTCCTTAGTTATATTAAGCGGATTATTTATTATGTATTCTAATATATCTGAATCGTTTACTGAACCAATAAAGTCGCTTTTATCTAATATTGGCATTTGTGATATCCCATATTGCCTCATTATTTGATAAACTTCTTGAATAGTTTGGTTTGATTTGGCAGTAATTAGCTTTAGGTTTTTATGTTTTCTAATAATATCGATAGCAGTTGTCCCTTTTTTCTTACTAATAAAGCCTCTATCTGCCATCCATTCTTCATTAAACATCTTTCCAAGATACCTTGTTCCGTGATCGTGAAAAATAACAACTACTAAATCGGTGTTTTTAAACTGATGTCTTAATTGAAGCATTCCTGCAATTGCTGCACCTGCACTATTGCCAGCGAATATTCCTTCTGTTCTTGGAATTAGTCTTGTATATATGGCTGCATCTTTATCTGTAACTTTTTCGAATTGATCAATTAAGCTGAAATCAACATTTTTCGGAAGAAAGTCTTCTCCAATTCCTTCTGTTATATAAGGATAGATTTCATTTTCATCAAATTCGCCTGTTTCTTTATATTTTTTAAATACTGAGCCATAAGTATCAATACCGATAAGTTTAATATTTGGGTTTTTTTCTTTAAGAAACTTACCTGTTCCGCAAATTGTGCCTCCAGTTCCGACACCTACTATAAGGTGTGTTATTTTTCCATCGGTTTGTTCCCAAATTTCTGGCCCTGTTGTTTCATAATGAGCTAGTGAGTTACTAAGATTATCATATTGATTGGGTTTCCAACTATTTGGGATCTCTTTTGCTAATTTTGTTGAAACTGAATAATAAGAGCGTGGGTCTTCTGGTTCCACATCTGTTGGACAGACAATAACTTCGGCTCCAAATGCTTTTAAGGCATCAACTTTTTCTTTGCTTTGTTTATCTGTTGTTGTAAAAATACATTTATAACCTTTAATAACCCCGGCAATTGCTAATCCCATTCCTGTATTTCCACTTGTTCCTTCGATAATTGTTCCACCAGGTTTAAGTGCTCCAGATTTTTCAGCATCTTCAATCATCTTTACTGCCATTCTATCTTTAATACTATTTCCAGGATTTGTTGATTCAATTTTAGCCAAAACGGTGCATGGCATATCTGCAACAATCTTGTTTAATTTTACCAGTGGTGTATTACCAATGGTTGAAAGGATATTATTGTGTATTTTCATTTATGATTTTATCAGTTTAATTAGTTTTATTATTAATACAAGTATGAATGATGCTATTACTAATATATATAACCATTTGTATTTTTCTTGGTTTGATTTTTTGTAATCCATATAATAGGCAATGATGACTGCTATTATAAATACAATGGATAATATACTAGCCATTGAAAATATCTTTCGTTCCTTTTAACTGATATAACTTTTGGGCTAACTTTGATTGTTCTTCTGTCCAATTGTTATAATTTTTAATTGTTTCTGAAATTTCGCTTAAATATCTGTTGCGAGAAGGCGGGATAATAAATATCTTTTCGCTCATTTCTTTTGAATGTACATGGCTAGTAGTAAAGCTGTTTTTAGTTTTTTGCGACATTAAATCAATAAGGTTAAAATAGAGTTGGTTCATTCCTGGGTCATTAAACTGACTTGCGATGGTTCCATATACGGGCATTGCGTCAGGATTTTCATCAAATCTTTTGTGATTTCTTTGAAACTGTTTTTTTACATCTCTCAAAGCATCGGCAGATCCTTTCTTGTCAAACTTATTTATTGCTATAATATCTGCAAAGTCCAACATATCAATTTTTTCTAATTGTGTAGCTGCTCCATATTCAGGTGTCATTACATATAAGGCTAAGTCGCTATGTTCAGTAATTTCCGTATCGCTTTGACCTATACCACTAGTTTCTAGTATAATTAAATCAAATTTTGCGGCCTTTAATATTAATATAGCATCATCGACATGTTTGCTTAAAGCCAAATTACTTTGACGAGTTGCTAAAGAACGCATATATACTCTTTCATTATTTATGCTATTCATTCTTATTCTATCACCCAAAAGTGCACCCCCAGTTTTTCTTTTACTTGGATCTACGGAAATGATTGCTATTTCTAAACTGGTTTGGTCTATTAAAAATCTTCTAACAAACTCATCTACTAGGCTGCTTTTTCCGGCTCCGCCTGTTCCTGTTATTCCTAAAACTGGACATTTTGCATTGTTTTGCTCAATAATATTCATTAATTGAGGTCTAGTGCTTTCAAATTGAGACGGAAAATTTTCAGCTGATGAAATCAGTTGTGCAATATAGGGATGATTTTTATTGGTAAAGTTTTCTTGATTAAAGATTATATCATTACCTGTTGGAAAATCCGACTTTTGAATCAAATCATTAATCATACCTTGAAGACCCATTGCTCTTCCATCATCAGGATGATAGATTTTAGCAATTCCATAATTTTGCAAATCGGCAATCTCCTCAGGCAAAATTGTGCCACCACCGCCACCAAATATTTTTATATGGCTGGCATTTTTTGCTTTTAGTAGGTCGAACATATATTTAAAGTACTCGTTGTGTCCTCCTTGATAGCTTGTCATTGCAATTGCATTTGCGTCTTCTTGAATTGCAGTATTCACAACTTCTTCTGCACTTCGGTCGTGTCCTAAATGTATCACTTCGCAACCTGTGGCTTGAATTATTCTGCGCATTACATTTATTGCGGCATCGTGTCCATCGAATAGAGCAGCTGCTGTAACAATTCTAATTTTATTTTTGGGTTGATATAAATCTTGGTTCATTTTATTTGAAATTTTAAAACTTTGCATTAAAGCTAAGTGCTGGTATAATAGGTAATTGATCGACTCTTTTATAATTAACTCTATCAAAATAGAATATATTAGGACGATTATAAACATTGATAACGGATAAAACTATCCAGCTTTTTACTTTTTTAGATATATTAAAGGTGTATTTGAGTGAGGCATCCAATCTATGATAATCGGGCAATCTTCCTTGATTAAACCCACCATAAAGAATTCCGAGTGTTCCGCTTGTGGCTGTATAATTTGAACTTGGCCCATCTTTCAAGTCAAGTTTTTCATAAAGTCCTTGTGTTTGGGTGAAAGGAAATCCTGAGCCATAATTCCATCTAACATTTCCGGAGAGCTTTTCTTTTTTATCAAAAACATAATCAAATACTAAGTTAATATTATGTCTTCTATCCCAATGAGGATTGTAAGAATTAATTCCATCAAATCTATTAACGATTGTATAAGAATAAACCGCCCAAATGTATACTTTCCTGTTATCGTATTTGTATCTAATGTCGCCACCATAAGCATTTCCAGTTTCAATAATGTAATCTTTTCTAAGTCTTTCTGGCTTATTTGCAAAGTCAGAATTATCGTCAAAAATCTTTTCTCTGTTGATATTTGTTATTTGGTCAAATCTTTTGAAAAAACCTTCTGAACCAATTTCACTGAATTTATTGATTTCATAATCTACCCCAATAACAGCGTGGCGGGCTTTTTGAAGTTTTGAAGTAATTGCATTTCCGTTGAATTGATTTGGAATATCATCTGGGCCAGATAAGAAACCATAAAAAAGATTGACTACATCTCTATCGCTAAATGAAGACATTAAGTTTTGAGAATAGCGGCCAACGGCACCTTTGACAGATAGTTTTTTACTTATTTGATATTTTCCATTGATTCTTGGTTCGATGGATGTATTGCCTAAAGAGGCATAATATTGAATTCTCAAACCATTTTCGAGTGTAAATCTCGGTTTTACAATTTTATATAATGTATAACCACAAAGTTCGGTTGTACTTTCTTGTTGAGAAATCAAACGATTGTTACTGTTGTATATTGTAAAATCTGTTGAAAACGCATTGATATCAAAACCATATTTAAAAACATTTTTTTCTTTTAATTGGCTTGCATTGAAACCAATATTTAATCCGCTTATGCTACTTTGCCTTGGTCTGTTGTCAAGTTCAACTTGTTTAATATCATAATCTGAATAAGATAAAAACCCTTCAATAATAGTTGACCTTCCTTCGGGCACTAAAGTAAAATTAGCTCCTAGGCCCGACTGGTTCCAACTGTATTTTGTAGAGTTTGGAAAATTAACATTGTCTGTGAAATTAAATCCGAAAAGCTTGATACTACTAGCATTGGATGAATTAAAAGTTACTTTTCCATAAACATCATTAAAGGCATAAGGCAATCTTTCGGGATTGGCATAGTTATAAAAAACGGGGGCTGTTTTATCTAAATATGAATTTTTTAGTGAAAATATGAAACTAGAGTTTCCTTTTCCTGGTTCAAACTTTTTCATTGGGCCTTCGAGAGTTAGCTTTCCTAAAAAAGGACTGACAGAAAGGCTGCCTTCCAATTCTTTTTTATTTCCATCTTTGGTCTTAACATCCACAATTGCAGAAACCCTTCCACCATATTCTGCACCAAAACCAGCGCTGTAAACATCTGTTGATTTCATTAAATCTACATCAAATATTGAAAATAAACCTATTGAATGGAATGGATTATAAATAGTCATTCCATCTAATATTATTTTATTCATAACTGGACTTCCACCTCTTATATAAAGTTGTCCGCCTTGGTCGCCACTGAAAACCACTCCAGGCAAAACCTGAAGATATTGCACCAAATCTGGACTCCCACCAACAGTTGGTATTTTCATAATCTGTTTTGGATCTATTCGTGTTGTGCCAACATCTGTATCTTCCTTTTTTTTCTTTTTTCTTTGTTGTGTAATTTTGGCCCCTTGAAATGTAATAAAAGTAGATTTTAAGAAGAAATTAATTGTTATTAGCTTGTTTTGAGTAATAATCACTGTTTGCGTATCGGAATCATAGCCATTAAAACTACACACCAAAATTGTTTTACCAACCTGCAAATCGTTAATTACAAAATATCCTTTGCCGTTTGAAATTGCACCTTTTTCGGAGTTGAGCACAAAAATATTAGCCAATTCTAACTCCTCCCCATTACCGCCATCCTTAATAAAACCTTTGACACCGCCCACTTGTGCAATAGCAATTTTGCCCAAAAAAAAGAAAACAAATAAATACTTTACCTTAAGAAACATTCTTGCAAAAATAGCAATAAAATTTAAAACTTTTTTTAAAAAAAAACACGCTTAAAAACACTGCAAATAAAAGGTGGTTTCAAAAAAACAAATCAAATTGTTTAGCTTTTGTTTAAAATAAATTAAACAAAATTTGGATAACATGTATTTTTGAATTATTGTTGCAGCAGAGAAAACGGTTTAAAAAATATTTGTTTAAATATTTTTTGATTAAAAGGGAACTAGGGTGCAAATCCCAGACATTTCCCGATGCTGTAATGTTCTAGCGAATTTTTTTTAAACAAAAATCGCACTTTTTTTTGATACTAAAACCACTGTGTGAAACTTTCTGAAAAAGGAAACTGAGCATGGGAAGGTAAAAAAAAGAATGGAACTAAGTCAGAAGACCTGCCATTTTCCTAAAAAATCTGCGCTTTCGGTGAAAAAGCAATGAAGTCTGTTTGTTTATAAAAGCAAATAGAACTCCATTATTTATTTCCGTTTAAATGCAAAAAAAAAGAAATAAATGAAGCAAATTTTGCTATATATGATTGGTTTTATGTTTACAGGCAATGTGTATTCACAGTTGTTTGAAGACAGTGCTACCTTAAAAACCATTTATATTAGCGGATACTCAAATATTTATCAATCGGGCGGTGTGGTTAGAAATTTAATTCCTAATTCTCAAAACACTTTGGCACAAAACATCACCGAAAATGGCGGATTATATATCAAACAATATGGCATCAACAGTTTAGCAAGCATATCCGTTAGAGGCATGGGCGCACAACACACAGCAGTATTATGGAATGGCATCAATCTGCAAAGTGCAATGAACGGGGCTAAGGATTTGAATCTAATTCCTATGTTTTTTATAGAAAAAACTAGCATAGAAACGGCTGCCAATTCGGGGATTAATGGACAAGGCACAATAGCAGGGGCAGTTAAAATAAACAATCAATTAGTGGCAGAAAAAAACATAGCACTAGAAATAGGCTATGGTAGTTTTGACAAACAAAACTATGGTGTAGGAATTTCTTATTTTTACAAGAAATTCACTTTTAAAAGTAGAGGATTTCTTCAAAAAGCGACCAACGATTTTGAATACCACAACTATTTTAAAATAAATAAACCAATAGAAAAGATGCGTAACAGCGATTTTTTTCAAAAAAGCTTCATGCAAGAGGTTGGATTTAAAGCAAATAGTAAACATAATTTCTACTTAAACTATTGGCAATCCTTTGCTGAAAGAAAACTGCCGTCCCCTATTGGCGCAATAAATACGAATGAAGAAAGGCAAATTGACAAAAACATTAAAGTTTTATTGAAACATGATTTTGTTTTAAATAAAAATATTTTTAACAGCAATAAGCTTTGTTTTTTGAAAGAAGGTTTAGATTATTACAACCTACTATTTAATCCATCGTTAAGTCAGGCGGTTTCTATAATTGCGGAAACACAATGGAAGTTTAGGCTGAATAATAAGTTTAACTATTTTACAAGTTTGGACTATAATCAACAAAATGCTTTTGCAGATGGGTATAATAATAGGCAAAGAGAACTTCTTTCGTTTTTCAATAATTTGAGCTACATGAGTAAAAAAACTAACTTTAATATTGGGCTAAGGCAATTGACTCATAATAAAAAGACTCAATTTTCGCCAGAATTTGGATTTGAACAACAAATTATTAGGCCATTAAAGTTTAAACTAAACATTGCAAGAAGTTTTAGGTTGCCTTCTTTCAACGATTTATATTGGAGTAGTGGAGGCAACAAAGATTTGAAACCAGAGGTTGGTTATAAATCAGAAGGTTCTTTATTTTATGAAACCAAAGGCTTTAAATTTGAGTCAACCGTTTTTTTTGTTGAGTTAAACGATTGGATTTTATGGTCGCCAAGCGGAAATTCGGGAATTTGGAGAGCTGATAATGCTAAAAAAGTGAGAAGCAAAGGTATTGAAATTCAATCTGACATAAAAATACTTCAAACAAAATGGCATCAAATGGTAATGCAATTGAGATATCAATTTGTAGATAGTCGAAATATTGAAGTGTATGAAAACTCAAAAACGAGTTTAAACAAACTTTTGTTTTACACTCCACAACATACAAGCGCTTTTTCTTTGATTTATAAATTTAAAAACCTAAGTTTTACTAATAATATAACTTATTATGGAAAAGTTTACACAACAAGCGACAATACCGAAGACCAAGCATTGCCTGGCTATTTTATTGTTAACTGCCACATTAACCAAAAAATTAAAATTAAAAAATCGGAACATATCTTGGTGTTTTCAGTGTTAAATATCCTGAACCACGATTATCAGATGATGCAAAACCGTCCAATGCCCTTAAGAAATTATCAAATAACATTAAAATCAAATATCAATTATGCAAAAAATTAACAAAATCGCAGCGCTATTTTTAGCCATTCCTCTTATTTTCTCTAGCTGTAAAAAAGAAGAAAACAAAACCGTAGTTACAGAAAATTACAAAGGGACTCTCATTGTGAACGAAGGTGGATTTCAAAAATCCAATGGAAGTATTGGACTTTACAAACCTGGAACAGATACTTATGTAGATGCTTATCAAGCGGCAAATGGTATTCCTTTGGGAGATGTGGTTCAATCTATTAGCGCCATAAACAACAGTTTTTATATTGTGGTTAATGGTTCGAACAAAATTGAGGTTGTTAATCAATCTAATTTTAAAAACACGGCTACAATAACGGCAAGCAGTCCGAGATATGTTCACAAAATCAATAATAAAAAAGCTTACATCAGCCATTTATTTAAAAATGAAGTCTCAATCTTGAATTTAGAAACAAATAAAATTGACAATACAATAGACATCAAACATTGGAGCGAGCATTTTGGTCAAATTGACAGCATTATATATATAGGTACAAATTCAACAAAAGTGATGATGATAAATGCAAACACCGACCGAGTGATTGATTCTATCGAAATAGGCAAAGGTCTTGGAAAAATTCAACAATTGAGCGCTACAAAAATTGCTATTTTAAGCGCAGGCGCAAAGGATTGGACGAGCGGTGCGGTTTTAACTAACGGAAAAGTTGTTTTTATTAGTAATACACCTGCAAAAATCGTAAGCACTGTAAATTTAACTACAGGAAACTTTGGCGGAGCGATGTGCTACAATTCTGGGACCGATAAAGTCTATGTAGCCTTGGGAGGATCTGCTATCTATGAGGTTTCTGGAACTACGGCCACAGATTGGACAACTTTAGCCGTAACATCTATTTATGGATTGGGGTTGGACATTGCGACTGGAAACATTTATGCTACGGATGCAAAAGACTATAGCTCTAACGGCACAGTTTCTATCATCAACAGCAGCAAAGAAATTGTAAAAACACTGACGGTTGGTATTGTTCCAAACGCTGTTTTCTTTAATAATTAATGAATGCTAAAAGCTTTTTCTGGCTTTTTATTACCCTAATCTATGGAATTTCTTGCTTGGATAAAAAAACACCAAGCAAGAAAACCATATTGTTTATTTCAAATCAGTTTTCAAAACAATTTGGAATTGCCCAATCAGAGCAACCTGCAATAACGCTTTTTTATATTAATAATAAAGATACAATATGGATTTCACAGCCAGCAAAACCTTTTGACAAACTGAAAATCATTGTTCTATCGACCGTTTTCTCTTCATATTTTTCAGAATTGAATGCCCAACACCATACATATGGCGTGGATGACAAAAATTTTTATTACGACACGGTGTTGCTTCAACAGCTGAAAAACGGCAATAGTAATGAGTATGCAAAAAACGGTAACATTGATGAAGAAAGACTTTTGCTCTCGGGTGCAGACATTTTAATTGGCACAAGTTTCAATAATTTTAGTTCGGCTTTTAAAACCCGACTTGAAAAAAGCGGCATTCAATTGATAGTTTGCGACAATTACACTGAACAACATCCACTTGCAAGGGCCGAATGGATTCGTTTTTTTGGCGCATTAATAAATAAACTATCAGCAGCTGACAGTATTTTCAATCAAATTAGCACAAATTATTCAGAAATAAAAAATCAAACGCCCTTGCCAAACAAACCTGTGGTGATGATAGAATCCATTTTTTCGGGCGTGTGGAATGTATCGGGCGGCAATTCATACACGGCCAAATTAATTAAAGACGCAGGCGGAAAATATGTTTTCGAACAAGATTCTGCATTGTTTAGCTACGCTTTTAACCTTGAAACAGTGCTAAAAAAAGCATCGAATTCAGATATTTGGCTTCATCCAGGTGTTTTTTTAAACGCAAAATCCATGCTTGCCGAAGAAAAAAGATATGCTTTTTTCAAACCCATGCGAACCAAACAAATTTTTAATAATAACCAACGCGTTACAAAACGAGGCGGTAACGATTTTTGGGAGAAAGGCGTTGTTCGTCCAGATTTAATTCTAAAAGACTTGAGCCGTATTTTCAGAAACCAAACCGATTCACTGTTTTTTTATCGGAAAGTTGATTAAGGGTTATTAGTTACTTGTTATTGGTTTCCTACCATTAACCAATCCGCCATTAACCAATCCTCCATAAACAATCAACTTTCAACTAAAACATTCTTTCCAAGCAGTTTTAAATAGGCCTTTTGGGTAATTTCTTTCGCCCCAAATTGTTTTAAATGGTCGGTTATATACTGACAATCAATTAGTTGAATGCCAGTTTCAATAGCCCATTCCATTAAATAGACCATGGCCAATTTGCTGGCATTGCTTACCGTGTGGAACATACTTTCACCAAAAAAAACATTGCCCATTCGGACGCCATACAATCCTCCAACAAGTTTTTTATCCTGCCAAATTTCAAAACTATAGCCAAACTTCAGCGATTTCAAACCCATAAAAACTTCTATTATGTCTTCCGATATCCAAGTTTCGCCCCTGTTTGCGCAAGCCCTCATTGTGGCTTCAAAATCCTTATTGATGCTTTTGTCAAAAATGTTTTTTTGATAAAGAAGTCTTAAACTTTTAGAAACTTTAAAATCGGAAGGAAGAATAATGCCTCTTTTTTTAGGCTCATACCAATTAATAATGGCATGATTATCCTCATCGGCCATAGGAAAAACACCAAAAAGATAGCCTTCCAAAACCTGATGAGCGGTTAACATATTTAGCGAGCGTGTTTTTTTTAAGACAAATCAACTTGGCTCAACTTTTGAAAAGCCAAAATGCGCTCACGCAATAAAGCAGAATCGATGTTAAGAATGTTCTCTGTTCCAAATTTTTCGACACAAAAACTAGCCATAGCGCTGCCGTATATAATAGCGCGTTTCATATTTTCGAAAGAAATATCGTCTGTTTTGGCCAACCAACCAATAAATCCACCAGCAAAAGTATCGCCTGCACCGGTTGGGTCGTAAACATTTTCGAGCAACATGGCTGGCGCATGAAAAATTTCATCTTTATGAAACAACAAAGCCCCGTGCTCTCCTTTTTTTATAATTAAAAACTGAGGGCCCATGGCCATTATTTTTTTAGACGCTTTTAATAAACTGTATTCGCCCGAAAGTTGGCGGGCTTCTTCGTCATTTATTGTCAACACATCCACCATTTTAATCGTGGTTATCAAATCCTCTAAAGCAATATCCATCCAAAAATTCATGGTGTCCATCACAATTAGTTTAGGCTTTTTTGCCAATCTACCAATTAAAGTGCTTTGCACCATGGGCGACAAATTGCCCAACATTAAATAATCGGGGGCGATTTGACTTTGCGGCACCAAGGGGTCAAAATCTGCCAAAACATTAAGTTCAGTAATTAAAGTCTCTCTGCTATTCAGGTCATTAAAATATTTACCGCTCCAAAAAAAAGATTTCTCCCCTTTCTTAATCTGCAACCCATCCAAATTAATGTTTTTATTTCGCAACAAATCAATGTAATCTTGCGGAAAATCATCACCCACAACCGCCACCACCCCAATATCCTTTGTAAAATAGGAAGCAGACAAGGCAATATAAGTAGCCGCACCGCCAATAATTTTATCCGTTTTGCCAAAAGGCGTTTCAATGGCATCAAAAGCAACCGTACCCGTAATTAATAAACTCATAAAAAACTATTGCGCAATGTTTAAAAACGGAAGTTTTGCAATCTCTTTTTCCTGATCATTTTGAAAACCAATACCATCATTGCCAGCCACACTTACATAATAAGCCAACTCTTTCAAGCTTTTCAACAAATCTAAAGCAAAATCGATGTCCAATTTTGTAAAAATATCGTTCAGCCCTTTCAATTTATCAATCAAAACATCGTTTCTCTCCAGCGTGCTTTCAGGCAAATTGCTAATCAAACTATCAATCATCTCCTCCGAATGCGCCACAATATTTTGATAAACACCGCTTACAGCCTTGGTTTCAGAATAAGATTTAATGTGAATGATTTTAACAGCCTTCGCTATTTCGTCAGGATGAAACTCGCCATCGGCACCCGAAACAAGGGCCGATATTAAAATTGGAGCAATATGAATTAATTCTTGCTCTGTTTTACTTAAATGATTTATTTTATTGTCCATATAAATGCTTTCGTTACTTTTGCGCAAAAATACACATTTTATTTTGGCAACAATCATAAATACCGTAAAATTTTTTCTACACGAAGAATGGAAAAACAAACAAGCCTTCATAGGCATCATGGTTTATATTTTTTCGGCCGTATTAATCACATTTTTAGCCATTCCTGGTATAGACAAACCCTTGTTTTCCGCCCTTTTTTGGATAGTAGTCGTATTCACAACTTTGCAAGGCATCAGCAAATCCTTCATTGGCCTAAGAAAAGGCAATTTCGCATACTGGCAACAACTTGTTAGCCCCGAAACCTTCCTGGCAGCCAAACTTATCACCGCCTTTCTGATGATGTTTTTGTACACCCTGCTCTCCTTCCTCATCTTTTTAATCATCCATGGCAACATAGCCGACAATGCCCTGCTTTTCTGCTTAGTAGCCATGTTTGTAGGGACCGGCATTTCCTTTGTATTCACCATTTCCTCCAGCATAGCGGCCAAAACCGATAGCGCAGGTATGCTACTGCCCGTCCTCTCCTTCCCCCTCAACATCCCCTTCCTCTTAATAGGCATAAAAGCCAGCAAAAAAGCAGTCGATGGCCTGCCCCTAAACCTAATAATACCCGACCTCCTACTCCTATTAGGCCTCAATATCTTAATCCTCATTTTAGGCATCTATCTGATAAAATTCATTTGGAAAGATTGATTGGTTAATGGTGGGTTGGTTCCTGTAGCAATCGGGAGGTGGATTAATATTTTTTTTGCAAACAGGCCAAAAAGAGAGAAAATGCGATACGCGCCCTAAAGTTTCCCAGAAATTAAAATTTGAAAAATCGAAAATAGATGCGCCCCGAGACCGGTGGCTAGCGGCTTTGCGGCAGGTCTCGTGCTTTGACGAGACGGAGCGCAGCGAACCCAAAAGGGCGAGGAAATGGCGCCCAAATCGGTTGATTATGATTAAAAAACAAGCTTTTGAATGATAATCTATAAATTCACTTAAATTTATTTTAACTTTGAAAAATGAAAATTGGCGAACAATTTAAACATCTATTTGAAACAGAGCTTTTAGCAGCGTTTGAGTCAAAGGCAGAAGAGAAATTTGCAAAAGAAGGGGAAATTATTTTAAACATTGGTGAAATCGTTCGTTCGATTCCAATTGTATTAAAAGGCACTCTAAAAATATCAAGAATAGATGAAGAAGGAAAAGAGTTGTTGTTGTATTATATAAACCCTAAAGAAAGCTGTGCCATGACATTTAGCTGTTGTATGCAAGAATTTCCTAGCGAGGTGATGGCATCAGCCGAAGAGGATGTTGAGTATTTGGCAATTCCAATTGTTGTAATGGATGAATGGATTGTTAAATATGCTTCGTGGAAAAGTTTTATCATGAAAACCATCCGCCTGCGATTCAATGAATTATTGAGGGCTATCGACCAATTGGCTTTTCAAAAACTAGACGAACGCTTGGTTTTTTATCTTAAAGAGAAATCTAGAGCGACAGGCTCGACTTTAATTAATCTTTCTCACGAGCAAATAGCCAACGAAATGGCAAGTTCGCGCGAGGTGATATCTCGTTTACTAAAAAAACTAGAAAACGACAACAAAGTGCTTCTTTTTCGCAACCAAATAAAATTGCTAAAAACATTATAAAAAACGAATTGTGACAAATATCACTTATCATTCAGATTAAAACACTGACCTTTGCACTACAAATTAAAAACAAACAAACAAACAAACAAACAAACAAACAAACAAACAAACAAACAAACAAACACGATGAAGAAAAACATGGGAACAACAGACAGAAAATTGAGAATAGCTATTGCGTTATTAATTGGTGTTTTATATTTTTTAAACATCATTTCAGGCACAGTGGCTATTGTTCTTGGCATTGTTGCAACGGTCATGTTGCTGACTAGTTTTATCAGATTTTGCCCATTGTATTGGCCGTTTAAAATATCAACCATTAAGAAACAAAATTAAATGAAATACCTTTTAAAATACAAATTGATGATTTTGGGAGTTGCACTGGGTGCCATTGGTGGATATGCCTATTATTACTTTATAGGATGCGCTAGCGGAACATGTGCAATAACCTCCAAACCATTAAACAGTGCGCTTTATGGTGCATTGATGGGAGGCGTTTTATTCAGTGGTTCAAATAAAGAAAAAACAATATAGAAAATGAAATCAGTAATTATAGATGTGAGAACACCCGAGGAATTTATGGGTGGAAATGTGGTGGGAAGTATCAATATTCCAATGCACGAAATTCAACAACGCTTAGATGAAATTAAAGCAATAGAAGAACCAATTGTTCTTTGCTGTGCTAGTGGAGGCAGAAGCGGGCAGGCTGCAGCTTTTTTAAAAAGCTTAGGTATTAATTGCGAAAATGGTGGCGGTTGGATGGATGTTAACCATAGTTTGCAGCAAGTTTAAATAAAGATGATACAATTTTTTAAAAACTTATTGGGCATTGCGCCAAGCGTAGATTATAAAGCGCTTTTGAGCAATGGCGCCCAAATCATAGATGTGCGCACAAAAGGCGAGTTTCAAAGTGGGCATATTAAGGGTTCGCTGAATATTCCTTTGCAAGATTTGAACAGCAACTTAGCCAAATTAAAAAAAGACAAACCCGTTATTACCTGTTGCGCATCGGGCATGAGAAGCGCCTCTGCAAAAAATATTTTAAAAGCCAAAGGCTTTAGCGATGTTCACAACGGTGGCGGCTGGTCGAGTTTACAGAGTAAAATAAAATAAAAAAATGAAACAAAGAATTTTAACCGGTTGGAATTTTACAAGAGGGCTTTATTTAGCTATGGGCCTTGTTATGATAATACAATCCGTGCTTGTGTTTAGTTGGTTTGGCTTAATTTTTGGCGGATACTTTGCCTCCATGGGTCTGTTTGCCTTTGGTTGCGCATCGGGTGCTTGTTTTAGTGGTGTGTCTGCAAGAAACAGTGGCAAAAAAACGGATGGAAATTCACAAGATAATGAATTTGAAGAAGTAAAATAATATGGCAACATTTAACGAACTTATAAACTCAAACAAACCCGTTTTGGTAGATTTTTTTGCCGAATGGTGTGGCCCATGCAAGGTTATGAAACCAATTTTAGAAGAGCTGAAAAAGAAAGTGGGCGATAGCGCAACTATTTTAAAAATAGATGTAGATAAAAGTCCTGCGGTTGCCAACGATTATAAAATTCAGGGTGTGCCTACCTTAATAATATTTAAAAACGGCAAGCCTGTTTGGCGTCAGTCGGGCATTGTACCTGCCAATCAATTAGAAAAAATAATTAAACAATATTAAAATCGTGAACAAATACATTCTCGTATTAACAATAATAGCCACATTTTTCTCGGTTAGTTGCAATTTCGCACAAAACAATGCGATAAAAACCAAGCTCTCGACACTAGAATTCAAAGACAAAATAAAAGAAATGCCCACAGCACCCTTAATTGATGTGCGCACTCCTGAAGAATTTTCCAAAGGACATTTGCTAAACTCAAAAAACATAGATTGGAACGGCAACGATTTTCAATCGCAAATTTCCACTATCGACAAAACAAAACCCGTTTTCATATATTGCTTGAGCGGAGGACGAAGCGGCTCAGCGGCATCCAAAATGCGCGCCATGGGATTTGCAGAAGTATATGAACTTGGCGGTGGAATCATGGGTTGGCGAAATGCCCAATTGCCCGAAACCACAGAAATATCAAAACCATCGTTGGGTATGAGCAAACAAAAATTTGACGAACTATTAAATTCAGACAAACTGATTTTAATTGATTTTTATGCAGACTGGTGTGCGCCTTGCCTTAAAATGAAACCATTTTTAGAAAAAATTTCTAAAGAAATGGAACAAACCGTTGTGCTTATAAGAATTAACGCAGACGAAAACCCCGAATTGTGCAAACAAATGGAAATAAACGGCTTGCCCGTGCTTCAATTGTACAAAAACAAAAAAATGACATGGTCGCACGATGGCTTTATTAGTAAAGTCGACATCCTAAAACAGTTAAAAAAATGACGAGTGTTCTGCACTAAGCCAATCAAAACATTTCCTTAAAATAGGCAGCCTAATTGGTTGCCTTTTTTATTGTAAAAACAATGTATAGCTAGTTATTTATAATTTATAATTTGGGCGCCATTTCCTCGCCTTACTCATTTTCTTTTTGCTTATTTGGTATTCGTGAAAACGCTTCGCTTAGTTCCGGGGTTCGCTGCGTTACGTCTCGTCAAAGCACGAGACCTGCCGCAAAGCCGGCAGCCTATAGTCTTGGGGCGTATTTATTTTTGATATGTTTATTTTTGATTTTAGATTTTTCTACAACGGCATCCATAGGGGCGGGTTTCTCTGCCCTATTTCTATGCGTTTGAAAAATGCGCCTCGCCTATAGCGCCCTCTCTATCGGCTGAGCCGACACTAGGCAATAAGAGGGGAACTGTTAACGGAATTTCGTTGAGGGAGATTTTTCCTTTGGCTGCGCTCAGGTTAAATCTAGCAGAATAAAAAACCCAATTAAAACCAACTCTCAATCAAAACCGAAAGAAAAAAACCTAAATCCACAAGCTGTTCCCTTATCAAAATTCCTGTATAATAATCCCTGTTCACAAAAATTAGTGTGATTTATATAACTTTTTATCAGCACAATGCAACAACTGTGCAAATAAACAGCTGCACCTTTGCATCATAATAAATTGTTAATATAAATTAAAAAAAAATAAAGCCATGGAATTAAAAAACGAAATTGATGGAAATTGGAACGAAATTAAAGGCAAGCTAAAACAACAGTATGCTTTGTTAACCGAAAATGACCTAATGCTCGTAGAAGGTAAAAAAGACGAACTATTGGGCAGGCTTCAAATTAAATTAGGCAAAACACGCGAAGAGATTCAAAAAATTATTTCTGAATTATAACCAAATCAAACAAATTAAACAATCAAACAAATAAAAAAACAATCAAAATGAAAAAATCAATTAAAACAATGGCAATTGCCCTACTGGCAACAAGTTTCGCAATGTCAAGCTGTAACTCAACGGCAGAAAAAGTATCAGATGCTAAGGAAGAAGTGCAAGAAGCACAGCAAGATTTGAACGAAGCCAAGCAAGAATATGCAGAACAATACAGTCAATTTAAAATAGAAACGGATGCAAAAATTTCAGCAAACGAACAAATGATTGCTGATTTAAAAACTTACTCTAACGCTAAGAAGAAAGAAGCGAAAATCGAATATGACAATTCAATTATGGAAATGGAACAAAAAAACAATTCAATGAAAGCGAAAATTGAAAACTACAAAGAAGAAGGTAGCGAAAATTGGAACTCTTTTAAAGAAGAATTTAACCACGACATGAATGAAATTGGAGAGTCTCTTAAAACCTTGACTGAGAATAACACTAAATAAGATGAAGTACATTATTATAATACTAGCTTTTTTGGTAATTTCCACGACAGCAAAGGCCCAAAATAATTTAGACAACAGAGAGAAATTTCAGTTTGGGTTAAAAATTGGTGGCAGCTATTCAAATGTTTACGACAGCGAAGGCGAACAATTTAATGCAGACCCAAAAGCTGGGTTTACTGGTGGCGCATTTCTAATATTTCCGGTAGGAAAATACCTTGGCATTCAGCCCGAGGTAATGTTAACCCAAAAAGGTTTCAAAGGCAATGGAACCTTGCTAGGCAGTCCATATAGTTTTAAAAGAACCACTACCTTTTTGGAAGTGCCAATTCTTTTTGCCTTTAAACCTAGCGAGTTTTTAACACTGCTTTTTGGCCCTCAGTTTTCATATTTATTAAATCAAAAAGACAAATTTACGAGCCCAATTATAAATTATAACCAAGAAAGAGAATTTGAACGGGACAATATTCGTAAAAACATTTTGGGTATTGCTGCCGGAGTTGATATCAATCTGAAAAAAATTGTTGTTAGCGGCAGAATTGGATGGGATGCGCAAAACAATAAAGGCGATGGCACATCATCAACACCAAGATACAAAAATGTTTGTTCTCAGATAACACTTGGGTACAAAATATTTTAATCTAAAATAAAACCTAATAATGAACAATATTCTTTATATCGTAGCAGTGGTTCTCGTAATTATGTGGGGCGTTGGTTTCCTCGGCTATAATTTTGGCGGATTGATTCATCTTTTATTAGTGATAGCGCTAATCGCAATCATTCTTAGAGTTATACAAGGCAGAAGGCCGTTGTAAAAAAAATGAAAGAAGGTTCATTTTGAAAAAATGACCTAAAAACGATAAAGTTCTCATCAAACGGAAAAAAACTAAGACCCGTGAAAAACAGCAGCATCCCTAATTTACAAATAAGTAAGTTAGGGTTGTTTTGTTTTAGCATTAAACCATTTGCTTTAGAATTATCTTTCTGAAATTAGAGCAATAAAAAAAGCGTTTGGAAGAACGCTTTTTAATATTTTATAAAACAAAGATGGTTTTTATTTAAATGTAGAAGGCCAAGCTATTCTGAATTCTACACCAGTGTAATTTACAGCTGTGCTACCTTTAAAACCGTCACCAACTCCATTTTTTAATACTGAATACCAAATATTATTCACTCTTTCTAATTTGAAATCACCAGATTTAAGCGTAATTATTGTACGAGAGCTTGTTGCACCATATTTAATAGTTACAAGTACTTCCCCGGCATCAGTTGCAAAATCACTAATTGTATTAACACCTCTTTTAATTGATTCTGGATGTGATATAAAGATAAGACTATCTCCATTTAAAGTTGTTGGTTGATTACCAGCCCAAGATAAAGTTGAATCTCCAATTTGAGAATGATTCAAAGTTATTTTCCCATTTGCGGGATTTTTTATGATTACTTTCACATTATTCATTAAAATATATTGCTCTGTAGGTGCAGGCGGTGGCGAAGTTTTTGCGGGGGTTGGGTTGCCACCTTTGCAAGCCGAAAAACCGATAATAAGCGCTGGCACTAGTGCCAACGCAATTTTTTTAAATTTTAATTTATTCTAATAAGGCAACAAAAACAATCAATTTATTGAAAAAAAAAACAGTTTGTGAATTTAATTCCGAATTACGCATAGTGAATGCGTAATCGCATAAGTATTTGTAAAATCATCCAAATAAATTTGGCTGATGACAAATACTAAAACAGGATTAAACTCAACTAATGCTTTAATTCACTCACTTTGTTCGTTTCTAATGCATAATTTGGGTTAAATGGGATTTGTGTTTTTTGATGTATTATTTAGATATTAATGCATTTGATACAATAAAGTACTTTCTATAGCTTTTGTTAAAACTTTATCTACCTCGACCTCATTTGCAAAATGCCTCCAATTAGAAACTGCATTTTGCACTTGGTTAATAATTTCTTTCGGTTTTTTAATGTTCATTTTTGATGCCAAGTTAATAAAATCTTGCGTTATAAAGTCCTTTCTTTTTCCGCCAATACTCAATGCATGTTGGCTAACCCATTGGCTATTTGGCCTATAAGCATGGCAAATATCAAAAGCAGGCGATAATTTCCAAAGCCCATTTTTATCCATCAAAAAAGCAAAGTTTTTGGTGTGGTCATCGCAGTTTCTGGATATTACATTAAAAACCATTCGCCTAAACAATGCCTCAGCTGCCGAATAGGGCAAGCTTAACAATCGCATGGTTTCAAACAATTGCTCATAGCTATAAAGATTTACCTCGTTAAAATCAAAATGCTGCAAAGCACAAAAGCTTTGCAAATGCAACTTTTCATCACCCACTCTATCAAACCTTTTGGTCATAAAATGCGCTCTGCCGTTTTCTTCATATAATCTACATTCCGACATCTCTATACCCGCATTTTTTGCCATTAAATAATAGGCCATTTCCACTCTTCCGTAACCAATACTTGCACCAAATTGCTGATCTGAAACACCGTCAAATTTAATTAACCAATGCTCGTAGCCATCAGGAATATTTGTTTGTCCACTTTTTACACTCCCCGTTTTTGCATTAAAAGCAATAATAGCCTTTGCCCTTGCCCCACCTGCCGATGTGCCAATTTTTAAAATATCGTGTAAACTTTTTTCATCGTCTATTTTCAAAGCACTGCTAAAATCATTGCGCTTCTGCAATATTTGTTCAGCAATATCCACCAAACTACTAATTTCCAAATCAATACTTTTTTCATCGGCCTTAGGATTATTGGGTTCAAACTCCAAAGCACCCATGCCCCTGTTTCCAATAAAACAGAGCATTTCCACAGGATTTAAACTATCCGAAAGACGATTATTGCTCTGCAACCAAGCATTAATAATTGTATTGCCATATTTGTCGGGCAACACATCTGCCAACAAACCAGGCAAACCCTTGAAAGTATTATTATTTTTATTTTCTAGAAATGAAAAAATGCGTCCACCAGCTGAGGAAATTGGCATTTTTAAAGGACTTACATTTAATTCGCCTAGCAAAAAATTTTTATCAAACTCAAAACTCCCTAATCCAGTGATTTCATTCCAAGCAATCGCCCCAATCCTTTCGCCCCAAATATGTATAAAAGCAGTAGTTATCATACTATTTTACCAATCAGAATTTTTTACTGTTGTGGTTTTTGTTTTTGAAGCGCGCTTGCGATTGTATTTTGCATGCATTTCGGCAAGCATCATAGGACTAAGCTCTGTTTGAACCTCTAAAGATTTGAAAAAATCCAGTTGGCCTAGCGCACGCATCACTTGAATAAATGTGAGCATATTAACACCATTACCATTTTCTAACTCTATGAGTGTACTTCGATTAATGCCTGCATCGGAAGCCAATTGGGCCTGTGTTTTGTTTATTTTTAAGCGGCTGTGTTTTACAAATTCTCCAATTTTATTTAAAATAGATTTATCAGAATTTGCTTTGTAGTTATTGTTGTTTATTTCCATCATTGAATTAAAAATAATACCTTAATGTTTATTTTACACCACAAAGGTAATGTTTTTATTGTAAATAAAAAAGCAATTCAAAAATAAAGACCAAATAAACCGACATTGAGATTAAAAAAATGGACTAATGATGACTTTAGCCAACATAAATAAGTCTTATTTATTTAAAAAAATATTTGTAGGCATAACAATTTTTCGTAATTCAGCAATTCTATTTTCTGTCAAGGCATCTTTAAAATAATTTTAAGGCAACGCGTTGTTGCAAAGACGGATTGTCTAAATTACTAAGCGCAGTATTTACGGTATGTTTGCTTAGAATCGTATTTTGGGAATTTTTAAATCCCAAAATAAAAAAAACAGTAAACTAAAAGCAAGCAAAAACAGAGATTGCAACTTTGGTTTTCATATTACAAATATAAGGCTTTAAATGATTTACAATCAATATACTTATTTAACTTTTATGGACAATTTTTGACTTAATCCACTACTTCCACCATCTTTATAAAAAGCCATTACTGCGTAGGTGTAGGTGCCTTTTCCAAGTAAATCCCAATCTTCATAACTTAATTTATCGCCATCAACAGATTTATAAATTCTAAAAGTACTTTCGTTGTAAGAACGATAGATTACATAATGGTATTTATCTGACAATGGATATTCCCAAGTAATAATATTTCTTTTTGTTTCTTTATTATAAACGACTTTCACATTTTTTATGGCTTGGCGTTTGCCTACATCATAAATTTTTCCGCTTACCTCGGCAGGAAAACCACTGCTATTATTTACATCATCAATCGCTTCAATTTTATAAGTATAAATTTGTCCAATTTTAACATCCTCGTCAATTAACTGTGTAATAATTTTTCTATCGACTGATTTCCATAATGTAAATTGACCTTCGCCCATTTTTCTATAAATATTATGTTTTATAACATCTAAACTTGAGCTTGGTATCCAACTTAAATAAACGGCTGTATCGGTAACCAAAATATTGCTAAACATGGGTTTAACAGGAGCAATGGTGTCGGGCTTTTGGAGTTTTATTATTTCCGATCTTTCTGAGTGGTTAAAATGTCTATCTGAGGCAGCAATTTGATAAAAAATATCTTCGGTCATGGTTTTTAGAGAAATGGTATCAGTAAAAATAGTGTCTTGATGCAAATAGCCTGTCAAAACGGTAAACTCATGGTCTATTTGATTGGCATAATAAATTCTATAGCCTTTTATATCCTGCTCGGGTCCTAAATTCCAATTCAGTGTTACAACGCCATTGGTATCGATAGTTCCTTTTAGCCCTTTGGGTTTGGCAGGCGGAATGCTATCAATTAAAAAACCATGAACACCCAAAGACCATGCTTGATTGCCAGCAGTATCTAAAGCCTCTATTTTATAATAACCTCCTGCCATTGCATCTGGTTTTTTATCTAAAAAAGATATAGTGCCTTTGGGTAAAAGTTTTTCATTGATAATTTCAAAAGGTCCTTTATAATCATTGCTTCGCAATACATTAAACCCAACAAAATCTTTTTCATAAACATCTTTTTTCCATTTAATATCTAAATATTTACCTAAAACATCTGAGGCTGTTACTTCATAAGCCGCTTCAGGCGCAGTTCTATCTCTTCCATAACTAAAAACAATTGACCCAGATAGAGAAAGTTCGCCAAAGGCATTTATGCCTATTAAACGGTAGCTATAGACCACATAATTTTTCTCCACCGAATCTTTGTACATAAACAAATCTTGTCCGTTTGGATTAGATGGGTCGTATAATCGGGTCATAGGATTTTTATTTAAACGTTTAAAATTTTCACCCTTTGCATCGCCTTTTGCTAAATAATAACCTGTAAAATAATTTTTATGCAATTGATTGTACCAATTGATTAAAATAGTTCTTTCTAACCCAAATTCTTCAAGGGAAGGGGGCACCATCACAGCTTCTAAAGTAGTTAAAACAAAGGTTTCAGAACCTTCAATTTGCAATACATTATTTGGTGCTAGCGACTTAATACGATAACCATAAACAGCATCTTTTTCAATATTTTTATCTTCAAACCTTAACCCCAATAAATTTGCAGCTGTTGTATCAAAATCAGCAGCAACTAAAGCAAATCCATGCAAATTTTTCTCTTCATTATTGCGTTGCATTAGTTCATCAAAATTTGGATTTTGAGGCAATGGTGCATTTATTTTTGCTAAAGCACAATGTGCAGCAATCACTTGATAGCCATTGCTAGTATCTACTCTTTTTGCCCATATTAAGCTGTCAGCAGGCATAAATACACCAATTTTCTGCCAATTGGCTTTTACAAATTTTTTATCTTTAGAAATTAATGTTTTTTCTACTTGGTATCCATACGTTTTTAAAACAAAAAAAGCAGCACTGCTAGAAGGCGCCCACCTAAGTACAACTTTATTAGAAGAATATTTTCCAATAATGGCTATATAGTTAGTCTTAATTTGGTTGGTATCTTGCGCATATATTGAATGGCAAACTGTTGTTAAAAAAACGGATATTATTAATAATTTAATTTTTTTCATTGTATTTATCTTACTGGTAAAACGATATTAAAAGTGTGACTTGGCCCACCATCTGGACCTTGACAAGTGGGAGGATTGTAAAAGACATTTACAGGATAGTTGCCAAAAATCAAGCGTATATAGGGCTCATAAAATACGGCTTCTAAATATTGTATTTGAGTACTTGTTAAAAACTCGGGGTAATAATAAGCAATAACAGATCTAGCCATATTTCTCGACTCTATTCTATTGAGTAATGTTTGTGTGGTCAGTCCATAAAAAATAGGGATATTGTTGTTAGATGTAGAATTACTTCTTCCATTTGATAAAGCACCAAATTTACCGGTTGAAGAAGTTCCCATTGGAGTAAAATTAGAACCATTAGCTAGTTGTCCTGGATTTTTCTCACCAAAACTCAAAATTGGTTTAGGCACGTAACTTAAATTAAAAGATACAGGCCCTCTGGGAGGTGCGCCATATCTGCGTGTTCTAAAATTAGTGTTTACAGAAGCACTCTCAAATCGTTCTGAAACCAGCCAATCTTTAAAACCATAAATAAAATATTGCTGTCTTTCCATCCAAATATTATTTCGGGTATTCCAAACTGCGTCAAAAGAAATTAAAGGCATATTAATTCTATCAACTCCTTGTTGAGTATAAACCATAGGTTTGACATCGAATTGGTCAAATCCTTCGCCTGTAAAAATCTCATCAATCGACTCCAAATCACCCCAAGCTATTTTTTTGGTTTCAATTTTTGTCATCGCCCTAAATTTTTCTGCCACAGAATTAAACTCACTTGTTTTAAAATGAAAGGTATATAAAATCGTCATTTCTTCTTCTCTTACTGTGATTCCGCTCATACTTTTGTTGGAGGTTTCAATTGTAGAATTTCCAATCCTTTGAGAATTCATTGATTGACGAATAGTGGGTGATGATTTAGTGCTAAAACCTGAAGAAGAGGCACTTCTACTAGCTGCAGAAATTGTATTTTGTGCAACAATCTCTACTTTGTAAACTTTATTGTTTTGCAAAGCAGGAATATTGAACGATAAATTATTTGTTAATACATTATTTAAAATGGCTTCTTGCGGTGCACCTCCATCAACAGGCGTAAATACCACCTTGTATGTCCAAGAATTGCCTCGTGTATTTGGTCTGTCAAACAAATGTCTATAATTTATTTTTAGAGCTAAAACACCCACTTTACATTCTTGCTGTAAAAAGAATCTTTGGTTGTGATAAGGGAAAGAATACAATACATCTTGCTCTCTAATTTTATTGGGTCGTGCGCCAGTTACAAAAGCTGTCATATATCTTTTAGAAATTTCTCTGTTTTCCAAATCTTTACTTATAGCCCAAGCACCGCTTTTAGATTCTTCTGCAAAAGCAGTTGTTTGCCAAGTATGTCCTGTATTTGCTAGCAAAAAAGTATCTGGATAAAATGTAATTAAAGTATTATTTTCCGATAAACGTTTATTGCCACCCACAGGTCTATTGCCTCTAATTACATTCAATTTTGTTTCTTTTTCCTTCACCCTAAATGTTCGAACAATTGGTCTTCCATTCATATCGGGGCTAGAAAGAGAAAATTCCGTATTTAGTGAATAATTGTATAAAGCTGTTGGTGCGACACCACAATCTACATTTCCGGTAAAAGATTCAGGCGTTAAAACTGCCACAATCTCCTGTCCTCTTAAAGGATTTTCTACAGGTGGCACACATTTTTGCCCTTGGCTAAATGCAAAATGGCAATTGCCTTGCACAGCTCCGTTTAAAATGCTAAATCTACCTGCAATTGCACCTTCCACCCAATTCGGATTAGGAAATCCACCTTGTAAATAAGCAGCTGCTTGTACATTTAGAATTTCAAATCTACCTTTTACAAAAAACAAATCTACAAATAATCCCATTGAAGCTTCAAAATATCCAAAAATTTGACCTCTTGCATACCATCCATTGGAACCCATTATTTCACCAGGAGCCATTCCTTCGCATCGGGTAGTATATTTTTTTACAGATAAATCAAAGCCAAAGCCTAAAGCAATTCTTGCATAAAACGGCATAATTTCTAATGATAAAGGACCGATATCCAAACTTGTACCCATAGCAAATCCGTCTCCCTTCTCTAAATTTGTAATATCTCTTTCAATATTAATAGGATATCTCATTTCATTAAAAGCCCTTTGAATTTTATCTGGCAAAGGAGGCATTGGTGGCAAACCCATTCCTACCATAAAATAAAAACGAGCCTCAGCTATTCTGGTTGAACCAATTTGTAAACGCAATCCAACAGGTAAGGTGGGTTGGCCTACAAAAATATGCCAAGTGCGTGGGCTTACATATATTTCCATTCTACCTGCTAAGTTATTTGGATTTACACCCACTAATATGCCTGCAACATTGACATATACGCTAAAATTGGCTTGAAATACCTCTTCAACAAAATTGTAATTTACTTCAAAATCGGCAGCCACGGCAGCATCAGCTCTGTTATTGCTTTCGGTCATAAACATAAAATCACCTCTTAAATAAATGCGTTCTATACCACCAGTTCTTTCTATAAATTGTGCGCCCAAAGTTATTAATCCGTGGTAAGCAGAACTTCCGCCTGTGGCGCCAATTTTTACCATTACTTTAAAACCTAAGCCAATTGCAATGTTTGGCACATAGCTCGTTCCGCTTGATGTAGCTCCCGCAGTGGCACTTTGAGGGCCAGAAGTATTGGTAATGCTACTAAATGAAACAGGTGCAGGTTCGCTCATGTGGTACCACGCGCCACCACCCAATCCTCTTAAATCAACCCCTGTAAATAAGGTTACACCTGGGCTCCAAGTAGCCATGGCATCTACATACCAATATCTAAAACCTCTCACCTCGCCAAATTGTACCGTAGCAGAAACACTAATCATGGGTTGCATTTCTACTCTTAAATAGCCTTTTATCCCTTTGCCAAAAACAGGATGGCTGTTGTAAAATGCCAAAGCCCCTTCTATAGTTACACATCCAACACTTCCGCCTATAGCAATACTATCTAAATTAATACCCGAAAATGTCCAGCCTTGTCTTTCGCCAGATAATTGCAACTTACCCAATAAAGCAATTTTCCCTGAGGCACGAAAGCCACTGCTTTCGCCAGTTAAAGAAAGATTTAAAACAAACTCAATTCCAAATCTTGAACCTGGACTTTGGTCAAATTCCATCATACTTGGCCCTTCTCTACTTGTAATATTAATACCTGAAATACTTAATGGAAAACCACCTGCAGAATGTTGTTCGCTTGCAAAAGAAAATGCACCGACTGAAATATAATTGGGGCCTCGACTGCTTAACCTAAAATTTTGAAAATGAATACCTCTAAAGCCTAAACCTTCTATTTGTGCACCACCGCTTCCACCTCTAGTACCGCTAATACTAATATCACCAGATAAATCTGTTGAAGCAGCAAAACCCTCTCTATCAGCAATAATACTGATGCGAGAAGTTGGCAAAAGCATTAAATCACATTCCCATATTTGAGCTCTAAAACTATCTTTTGGCTGAATTCTAAATTCAAAAGAAAATTCGCCAGCCGAACTTCTATTTAAAGAAGCATTGTATTTTAGCTCATCTCTATCTGAAATAGGCAAACGAATTTCTCCACTTAACCCCGCATTTCTAAAGTCATTACTTACCATAGATAAATAAACCGAGTCTAAAGAATAAGCCCAACCACCCAAATTTCCATCATCTACTCTTATTAAATTTTCTATTGCAAACCGTCCAGAAAAACCGGTGCCATCTATTAGCACATTATTTATCGAACCAGCTATGCGCTGTGTTGGGTTACCATAGGTTTTAAATTCCTTTGGAAGGCGCACAGCCAATCTTTTCAAATAAAACCCTTTCCAAGTTATGGTTTTGTCTCCTCCATATCCCTCTGGAAAAACCATAGAACCTCCATTTTGTAAATCAGAAAAATCCAGATATGCTTCGGAAGATATAAAACCCCAGCCTGGTAATCCTGTAACTTGAAAAGGATCAATATCCAAACCACCAATCCAATTTCCTTTGCGTTGAATTCTAAAACCAAATCTAGCCTCAACTTGCCCTGGGCCAGCAGAACCATCATTAGCATCGGGTACTAATAGCCTTCTGTTAAATCTAACCAAACCGCTAATTGCTAATTCTCTAAAGCCATTGCAATCCCAGCTTACATAGCACCCTGAGTCTCTGGGCAGTGAAGGGGATTTGAGTATTAAAGTAATGTCATCTGTATAAGATAAGGTTTTGTCTAAAGGTAAAAATAATTTTCCTTGGCCCATATTTAATCCCCCTGGATGAAAACAAATATCATTGGCACCTAGAGATAACCAGCCATGTAATTCGGGCACATCTAAACTTACCAATGCATTGAGCGTAGCAATAGTAGCTGTAAATTTGCAACCCATAATGCCAACGGTTAATCTTTGTCCATCAATGGTATTATCTATTCCTAAAGGCATTCCAACAGGTTCGCTACCTACTAATTGACTAACTAACCGATTGCTTGTGGTCATCCATTCATTAATTTGTTGCCCTTGGCCTTCGCCTATTCCAGTAAACACACCAACTGCTCTTGCTAAAGAATTGGGCACCAATGTAGAATTATCCGTTTCTGTAAAAATATCACCCCCAATCAATTCATTTCTACTATTTATTTGAATACTAGTGAAACTGACTTTTACAGGCGCATTCATAAAAGGAACACGAATGTGTCCCCTACCACTTGCATTTGTGCCACTCCAATTGATTTCTGTAAGGGTCATATTAAATTTCCCAACAATAACTATTCCTCTTGCAGCAGCTGTTGAAACAGAAGTTCTATCTGTTCGAGCTGGTGTTTCGCAATCGGCCAAACAACTTGCAGGTGTTCTGGGTGGAATATCGGGTATAATTTCTGGGCCACTAGTCCCTATTCTAAATCTCCAGATTGGCCCTGTAGCATAAGCAGCACTATTTTCATCTGCATCGTCCACTAGCCATTTTACTCTCCAAAAATATTCTCCTGTATCTGTAAAATCAAATGATTTATTTAGTGAGCGATAAACAGAATCATTTATTAAATTATTATTATCTATGGCTTGTTTTAAATCAACCCTTGGGGCAAATTTTTGAGAAAAAGATCTATAAATAGTTGCAAAACTTCTTGTTCTAGAAACTTCAATTTTATAGCGTTCTTCGATGCCTTGGTTATAAAAATTAGAAGCAGGGCGAGCTGATGTTCCTGAAGAAACGATAGAAAAAGTGGGTAAAGGCAAAGTTGGAAAATCGGCCGTTTGAAATCTTAAGGTAATTGTTCCTGGCTCTTGAATAGAATTATCTGACGGACTTTGATTGACAGGCACACCAATTCCAGAGATAAATTCGTCAGAACAATTCACATTTATGGGTGCACTTTCGCCTGTTGTTCTGTGTAAAAAATATCCGCCAACATTGTAACGATAAGTAGCTCCTCTTAAAAACTCTTGTCCTGCCAAAGCATTAGATTCATTAACAGGAATATACCTGCTAGCATCTTCTACAATTGTCATGCGTGCGGCAGCAGTTTGGGAACGAGCAGGGCCATCTGGCCACCTTAAATCTTCGTGTCTTGTATAAACAGAAGTGCCATTTTCTTTTAAATCTAAATTAAAATCAAATTGATACAATCTATCATCATAAGGAGAAAATTTAACAGTAATAGGAAAATATCGCCAAGGAATATATTCTGAATTGATTGGATATGCTCCTTCTAAGGTAACACTGCCACTGTTATTTTCGCCATATCTGATAACACAAGGTGGAGAATATCCCCCATTTGCAAATCTTAATCCTCCTGTAGGGTCAACAACTTTTACTCTAATGGCGTAGCTTCTACCAGGCTCCATTAATGGATTGCCCATGCTGTAAAAATAGGAATTGGAACTTTCCACACTGTCATTAAAAAATATTGGTAAGGTAGCCGATTCAAAAGCATCATTAGCGTTTCTGTTTTCAGGATAAAGTTCTATCATTTCTAAAACATACCGCCCTCCTACAGGAAATTCTGGCGGAATAGTCCAATTGATATTAAAACCTTGAATATCCATATAATTTAATCTTTCACCACAAGAAATACCACCAAAAGAAAGCATTTGGGGCGAATTGATTAAGCCAACTCTAAAAGGAGCAGAGCAACCTGATGGAATTAGAGCACTTAAAGGCACAGTGTGTTGTGGAGAATTATAATCATAAACAGTTATACACAATTGGTAATTATTGGCAGGTAATCTTCGGGTTCTAATAATTTCTTCTCTGCTAATACCTGTTGCAATGATGCTGTTTTCATCAGGAAAAATATGGTATAAATCTGAAGAACTCAACATTCTTGTATCTCCGGGGGCTAAAACAATTGGCGCAGGCGGTTGATAATTAGGATTTGTAGAAAGTGATATTCTACTATCTGTGCTTAAAAAAGTGCCTTTAATTTTTACAGATTGAGAAGAAGCGGAATTATTGAATAGTGTAATTACAACTTTGCTTTCATCGTCTGTATAGGTAAACAAATTGGGGTCGTATGGTGGTAAAATGGTAACAGTAACATTTATACTTTGAGAAAATCCTATTGTTTTATACAACAGGAAAGCTAAACAGAATAAAAATTTTAAGAAGGTGGATTTTATTTTCATAGTTAATATTTTTTATAGTTGATAATTATATCTAAAGCTCAATCTTTGTTCACGAAAAGTGTAAATAGAGGCAATATTTGTATTGTTAAATGTCGCATTTGCTAAAAGATTAAAGTTGTGTTTTTTATGTGGAGTGTAAGTTAAATTTACACCGAAATTAGTTACATTACCTTGTGTGGCTGTATTTTGAAATTTCATTAAAAAGGAAGCATTTCCAGAAATATTGGTTTTTATTTTTTTTAAATTTTTTCTTATATTAATAACTGGGCCAAGCAATTGAAAAACTCTATTATAAGTTTTAATATTTGAATAATTTAAACCACTACCAGCATTGAACCCTTTTTTTCCTCTTCCAACATTGTATCCTGCATTTATAATAAAACTTCTGCTTTCGGTAAATGCTCTTGTAACAATATTATTGTCGTTCAAATTTTGATATTGACTATTGAGATTAAAATTCTTACTTAAATCACCTTTTGTTTTAGTTACTCTAAAATTTCCGCCATAAGATTGATTAACAACACTAAAAATAATAGAATCATTTAAAATTGCTTGTCCATTTCCAGTATTTGTTCCATAATTGCTGTAATTGAAAGTAAAACCATAATTTGGTTTTGGATTAATATTTAAAAATGCAGAGCCAATACGATTAGTGGTTGTATTTATTTGGTCGCCCAATAGATTATTTGTTCTAATTCCATAACTTCCATTAAGCATTATTTTCCCTTTCAAAATGGTTAAACTAGGCGACAAAGTATATTGCTCTAAATCATTATTCACATAATAACTTCCGAGTGTTTGATACTCAGGATCAACTCTTCTATATTCTGCTCTAATTCTAAAAAATTTATAAAAATAACCTATGGAAGCTACACCTGCCAAATATGGAACAGTAGAGCGGTTTATTTTAATAATATTTTTGTATGGTTGTATTGCTTTCAGACCATCTATTCTATCTACCAATCGGCTATCTAGTGTAACAGCACTTACAGCAAAATCTAAATTAATATCAATTTTTTTAAGAACGGTATAATTGGATTTTAACCCAATCGCAACATTCTCCATTGGTCTAACATTACTTGAGTCGGCTCTTTGCATAACAGAATTATCTAGCCTATCTTTCGCTCTAAAAAAGATTAAATCGGTGTAATTGCCTCCTTTGCCAAATCCTACTTTTGCGCCAAACCCCCATCTTTCATAGCTAGGTAAAAGATACGAAAACCGACTTGTTTGCTCACCATTAACTACTGTTTTATTTCTAAATTTACCGTAAATAGCACCTGCTCTAAACTTGCCAGGATTAATATCAAAGCCTCCGCCTAAAAAAGTAGCACCCGCTAATGTATAATCACTATAATGCACATTGCGCCAACCTGCGTGTAGCGTTAGCCATTTATAATTTGGACTTACGCCATATTTATTAAATGGCTGAGTAAAATTTCGCTCCTGCTCGCTGTAAACAAACGAAAAAGGCAAGGTTATATCATAAAACTTTAAAGTTGGAGACCCGTTGATATACCAACTAAATGGCACTCTTCTAGCTTGAATACCTTGCTGAGCTGTCATCATCATACCAACGCCTATGCTCCCGCCTTTGTCAAAAGCTTTGCCTTTGCCTAATTTTTGCAAATCTTGTGCATTGGCAACTACTCCAATAAATAACATTAATAAAACAATGAATTTAAACACCCTACAAACATAAATCCTTAAATAACCAACTTTTGCCAAAATGAACAATTGGCGGGTTTTAATGAATATTTGGAGAAAAACTAAACTTGTTGTTCAATTGTGATTATTGAACCTTCATTTTTAACAAATTTAGTTGTTATTTTATATTTTAAATTATGGGTTTGCTCATATTGTTGTAATCTCTCTTTTTGAATCTCTATACCCATAGACTGATGACTGTTTAATGGATTT
>Ga0209702_10000490_pt1 | contig 82363 bp, 71 predicted proteins | sample FRY01_FD_187210 | JGI IMG/M metagenome (GOLD analysis project Ga0209702, IMG submission 187210) | Freshwater microbial communities from Lake Fryxell liftoff mats and glacier meltwater in Antarctica - FRY-01 (SPAdes) (version 2) | ecosystem: Environmental > Aquatic > Freshwater > Ice > Glacier...
AGGTTGTTCCAGAGAAAGAAAATGCGTGGAAGTTTGAACGCTTCATTTTTGATATCTTTCCACTTGCAGAACGGTGGCTCCTGATATCAACCACACGGGCAGAAGAATTTGCTCCTTTGAAAAATGCACAGGGTGATGATTCACCTGAAACTGCAAAGCAGGCACAAAGCAAACTCTTTATTCAATGGCTTGAAAAAGCAGGCGTAAAAATGCCTGCCTATTCGACAATACCAGAAATCGAAATCTACCCTTCATTTGCGATGGATGCTGAGGAATTGTCTCAAAGACTTCCAAGCAACTTTCATGTAAAATTTCCACTATTATTACAAGATTAACCCAAGGATTATTAAATGTTGCACGCAATGATTATGGCAGGAGGTGGTGGCACCCGGTTCTGGCCTCGCAGCAGACAAAAAAAACCCAAACAATTCTTGCAACTCGGGGGCGACAAATCCCTTATACAGCAAGCTTACGAGCGCTTGGAAGCCGCTGTTCCCCCCGAACGAATGTGGGTTATTACCTCGGAAGCTTACCGCCAATTAACCCAATCTCATATGCCTGCCCTAGCAGATGACCACATCATTGGAGAACCAGTGGGAAGAGACACCGCACCCTGCGTTGCCCTAGGTGCGGCATTAATATTTAAAGCAGACCCCGAAGCAGTTATGCTAGTAAGCCCCGCAGATCATGTGATTGAACCTGTTCAAGAATTTAGGCGAGCTGTTCACGCTGCTTTTGAAATCTGCAAGGAAAACCCAAATACTTTTTTAACCTTTGGCATCCCACCCACCTACCCATCAGTAGGTTATGGCTACATTCAAAAAGGGCCGGAAGCAATGCAAAGACAGGGGATAACCGCGTACAAAGTATCTGCCTTTAAAGAAAAACCATCATCAGAAATTGCACAGCAATTCTTTGCAAGCGGAGATTACTTTTGGAACAGCGGAATATTTGTGTGGAAGGCAAGCACCGTACTGGCATCTTTGAAAGAACACAAACCAGCGATGTATGCTTCTGCAATGAAAATTGCAGAAGCTTGGAGTACTCCAGATCGCAAAGAAGTTTTAGAAACTGAATTTGCTAATATGGAAAAAATAAGCGTTGACTACGCTGTGATGGAAAAGGCAAAGGAAGTTATGGTGCTACAAACCCCCTACAAATGGGATGATGTTGGTAGTTGGCAGGCACTAGAAAGATTGCACCCGCAAGATGCCGACGGCAATACGGTTCTTGCTTCTCATTGCGGCATAAAAACAGGCAACTGCATTATTGTTTCCGATAATCGTAAAAATATTATCACCACAATTGGCGTTGATAACCTTATCATTGTTCAAGATGGCGATGCCCTTTTAGTCGCTGACAAAAAAGACGAAGCTGGGGTTAAACAACTTGTCGATACCCTAAAAAAACGCGGACTGGAACTCTACTTATAATGGCACGATGGCTAGGCATAGATTATGGCAAAGCGCGCGTGGGATTAGCTTGTGCTGATTCCAGTACAAATATGGCATTCCCCTTTGATACACGACACCGAATCAATGAAAAAAGGGATGAAGCGTATTTCAAAAAAACTATTCTTGATGAAAAGATAACTGGCATTGTTGTCGGATTACCTATTCATTCGGATGGCCGGGAAGGTGAAAAAGCTATTGAAGCTCGTGCTTATGGTGCCTGGCTTGAGAAGATCAGTAATCTTCCAGTACGATTTTATGATGAAAGATTTAGTACGGTTGAAGCAGAATCTTTCTTGCGAGAAGCTGGTTTAAGCCCTATGAAGCGCAAGGAAAAACGCGATCAAATTGCTGCGCAAATTATCCTTCAAAGCTTCATCGATGCGGGTTACCCAGAAGATGGCGGCTACACCGGCCCCTTACAAAGTTAAATTTTTAAGGTTGCTAGCCACGCTTTCCTTAAGTCTTCAAGCGAAACCCAAAGAGCCCACTCACCATTAGGCCCGACAAATCTCAATCGTTTTTCGGGACAGGTTTTACCTATCTCTTGAACGGGTAAACCTTGGAATAAGTCCTTAAATTGAAGAGCGTTTTCAGGTTCAACCTCCACCACATAGCAAGTGGCAGGTTCTGCAAAAAGCTTAGCAGTAAAGGGAATATTACTCTCGGTATTCAGGGTGAGGATATCTGCACCTATCCCGCCTGCAAAAGCCATCTCTGCCAAGGTTACCGCCAAACCTCCTTCACTTACATCGTGGCAAGATCGCACCAAGCTAGTTGTAATTGCAGTGTGCATTGTTTTATGAATCGAGATTGCCTCAACCGCTTCGGGCCTAGGAACAATACCCCCGTTTAACCGATGCACTTTTGCATACTGAGACCCGCCCAAATTAGCAGTAAGACGACCTACAAGGAACAACTTGTTTCCAGCTTTTTTCATATCCATAGTAATGCATTGGCGAACATTATGAACTATTCCCATAGCACTGATCAGCAAAGTTGGGGGGATAACAATACTTTTATCTTTGGAGTGAAATTCATTTTTGAGGCTATCTTTACCACTAATAAAGGGCATTTCATAAGCGATTGCAAAGTCTTTACAAGCTTCGGCAGCAAGAACAAGCGATCCCAGAACTTCCGGGCGGTCCGTATTTCCCCAGCAGAAATTATCTAAAATTGCAATACGCTTAGGGTCCGCACCTACTGCTACAACATTTCTTACCGCTTCATCGATGGCACAAGCAGCCATTGCATAAGGGTCTAAATCTCCATATTCTGGCAAAATACCACAGCCCACAGCAAAGCCTTTATTGGAACCCAATACAGGCATCACCACCGCGGCATCGGAGGGTCCCTCTTCTAAAATTCCCACCAGCGGTTTAATTACACTTCCGCCCTGAACCTCGTGATCATATTGCCTGATGATCCATTCTTTGCTGCAAATATTCAGGGAACCAAGAAGCTTGAGCAAGGTTTCATTTAAGTTTTCATCTTTTGGGAGAGAAGGATTGACGGTAGATTCGTGAGGAATTTTCCAAGTGGCAGTTCGAACCTGTTTGGGTCTGCCATTATGTAAAAAGTCGAGATCGATATCAGCCACAGGTTCACCGTGGTAAGAAATTTTAAGACGGCCAGTGTTTTCAAAAGTACCAAGGTCAGCAACTTCAACGCCTTCCCATTTACAAACTTCGATAAGGGCAGCAAGTTTTTCTCTTGGAACAGAAAGAATCATCCTTTCCTGAGATTCGGAGATCCAGATTTCGGTATAAGAAAGTCCAGCATATTTTAGGGGGGCATTTTCGAGTTGAACAGAAGCACCTAAATGTTCGCCCATTTCTCCAACTGCAGATGAAAATCCACCTGCGCCACAATCAGTTATGGCGTTATAAAGTCCGAGGTCACGAGCTTTAAGCAGAGCATCAAGGACTTTTTTTTCTTCGATAGCATTTCCAATTTGAACTGCTCCACCGCTAATTTTTTCAGATTCGGCATTTAATTCAGCAGAAGAAAAAGTTGCTCCGTGAATTCCATCCCGACCCGTTCGGCCACCTAAAGCTACAATAACATCACCTGCTATTGGTTTTTTAAAAGCTTTATCAACTGGAAGAATCCCTACAGTACCGCAAAAAACCAGAGGGTTTCCAAGGTAGCGGTCGTTAAAGCAAACAGCACCATTGACCGTAGGAATTCCCATTCGGTTTCCATAATCTCGAACACCCGAGACAACCCCGGTCATAATTTTCATTGGATGCAAAATGCCTTCGGGCAAACTTGAAGCTGGAGTATCAGGCGGGGCAAAACAGAAAACATCGGTATTGCAAACAGGCTTGGCCCCTAAACCCGTTCCCATTGGATCACGAACACAACCCCCGATTCCAGTGTTGGCACCACCGTATGGCTCGATCGCAGAAGGCCGATTATGCGTCTCCACTTTAAAGCAAAGATGAAACTGTTCATCGAATTGAACCACGCCAGCGTTATCTTCAAAAACACTAACGCACCAGTCATCTTTGCCTGCTTTTTCGCGAAGAAAACGGGTAGCTTCAAACACCGTTTCCTTAAGGAGATTCTGATAAATTTTACCCGCAAAATCAACACGACCTTTCAGCGTTTTATGAGAACAATGCTCTGACCAAGTTTGCGCTATCGTTTCCAATTCGATATCAACAGGATCTTTACCAACATTTTTGTAATGATCTTGGATGGTGACCATTTCATCACGGTTAAGAGAAAGGCTCATTTGTTTGCTTAAAAGTAGAAGCTGATCTGGGTTTAATGCGCGTAAGGGTACAAGAATTTTTTTGAACTCGTATGGCTTACCCCCTGCAAGATGCATTGCTAACACGGGGCCTTCCACAATCATTTCTATTGCATCGTTTGATAGCACCTTGCGAAAGAGAATATCTTTATCGATAGAAGAAAGAGGTGGGCCAAAGTACCGACGGAAACCACGCACATCATCAACAGCAACATTTAGGTCCCGCCCCGCAGCAATGATGCTAAGGGAAGAAGGGTCCATCACGCCGGGTTTTAAAAGAACGGTAGCGAGACAGGGGTTATTTGAATTTAAATGAGAGGATGGATCGGCTAATTTTCGAATAGTGCCAATTTCTACGACCGAATCGACAAGAAGTTCTTGGGCCAGCTTTTGGATTGAAAGGTGGTCGATTTCGCCTGAAACTAAAACTCCTTTAGAAGCAGAGGCAACAGGATCTTTAATAGAAGACCCCATCGTAAAAAGGTGAAAATCTTTATTGACCCTTAGTTTTTCGAGGTCGGAATCTTTAGGAGTAATTTCAATTTCCCAGATCATTAATAGGTTCCTGAATAAGCTCGTTAATTGACAAAAGTTATTATAGGAACCTTTGGGAAAAAGTTGGGGTAAGAATTGAGATGACAAAGTGCAAAATTATTCCTAGTATCTTTTCATATTGTTTTTTGAAAGGAACAAACGATGAAAGCGATTCAAGCAGTTATAGTCGAACCGTATAAAACGGACATCAGAGAAGTAGAGCTACCCGACCCTGGCCCCGACCAATTTATGGTTGCAACTAAAGTTTCCGCCATCAGTGCAGGCACAGAATTAGCAGTTTATACAGGTGGGCACCAATGGTTAAAAGATCCAAATATGCCCGATTGGAAGTTTCCTTTTAAACCTGGTTATTCTGCAGCAGGAACCGTAGTTAAGGTGGGGAAAGAAGTGGTTGGTTTAAAAGAAGGCGACCGGGTAAGTTTCCCCGGGAATCACGCATCCTTAGAATTACTAAGCACCAAGCACGAGCGAGGTAAGTGGTGGAAATTACCAGAGAACCTCGACTTTGATAAAGCATCTGTGGCCTGTATTTCTCGGTATGGTATGGGCGCTTCGATAAGAGCTGGGCTAACTTTAGGAAGAAGTGCCTGCGTTTTAGGGCTTGGCATTATTGGACAATTTTCGCTGCGCTGTCTGATAGCTGCGGGTGCCAACCCTGTTATCGGAATCGATGCGGTTCCTATGCGCAGAAATGCTGCCTTGGCTGCAGGTGCGGATGCTGTCATTGATCCTGCCAATGGCCCTAGCAAAGAGCAATTACGCAAAATCCTTCCCCTTGGTGCTGAAATCGTTGTTGATGCTACGGGCATTCCCGATGCTGTTCCTCAGGCGATGTCATTAGCTTGCGATGCAGGTCAGGTCATTGTTGTAGGAAGCCCTAGGGGCAAAGCCACCGATGTCAACTTTTATGATGATCTTCATCGCCGTTACATCGAGGTTTGTGGGGCACATGGAAATATGTTGTTCGAACCTGCTCATATCCGATTAAATGGCAATTGGAATATTCACAAAGCACAGAATTGGCTACTTGCCTCGCTTGCTAGTGGCAGGTTAAGCCTTAGTGGCTTAATTACCCATAAGATTAAAGCAACGGAACTTACTTCCGCATACGATGGATTACTAAAGAACAAAGATGAATACTTGGGCGTGACAGTTCACTGGTAACAAAAGATGAGGCGGCTAAGACTTGGAATTTTGGCTTGAATATTTAATTTGTGCGTTGGCAGCACTTGCCGCTGGCTTTGTTAATTCCATTGCGGGCGGAGGTACTTTATTAACCTTTCCTGCTTTGGTTTATTCCCTAGGCTCGGAAGTTTTAGCAAACACCACCAGTACGGTTGGCTTATTTCCAGGCTCACTTGCGGGGGCTTGGGGCAGTAGGTCTCACTTAAAAGGTATCAAGCTTTGGCTAATTATTCTAATTCCACCAAGTATTGCTGGCAGTATTCTTGGCGCCCTTCTTGTCACAAGATATTCACAACATTTTCGGTTATTTGTACCTTGGTTATTGGTGCTGGCCTCGACCTTGTTTCTTATTCAACCATTCATTTCTAAACCTAAACCCAAGCAAGGGGGTTCTGACGCCCCAAACACAAGCTTTCAAGTTATTTCAGCCTTGGTTTTGTTTCAATTTCTAGTAGCAATTTATGGGGGATACTTTGGTGCAGGGATAGGAATCTTGATGATAGCATCGCTTTCATTTATGGGAATACCCGATATTTTTCGCGTCAATGGTTTAAAGAATGTGCTGGCGTTTACGATCAATAGTGTTGCAGCAGTAGTATTTTGCATAGATGCCCCGATGAACTGGAAATATGCTTCAGGGATGGCGGTTTTTTCGATTATTGGCGGGTTTCTGGGGGGAACCCTAAGCCAACACATACCAAGAAAATTGCTTCGCATTTTGATCATTTTCATCGGCTATCTTCTTGCAGCTTACTATTTTTTTAAAGTTGACTAAACTTTCCACTTGGTTCAAACCTTAACTCCTGCTAAAAGTATTTCGTTAGACTTTTGTCATTAATTTTCTAGAAAGGAAAAAATATGATTCGTTTTACCCGTGGCTTATTTATGTTTGTGGTGATTTTTGCTTGTTCAACATTGAGCAACGGCTTTGCTCAGGAAACTAAAGGAAAGACTATGAAAACTGCTTCTGGCTTGGAATACGAAGTTCTTAAAGAGGGCACTGGCGACGAAGCCAAGGCTGGAAAAAAAGTTACCGTTCATTACACCGGCTGGCTTAAAAGTAATGGCAAAAAATTCGACAGCAGCGTTGACCGAGGTGATCCCTTTGTTTTCGGTTTAGGCGCTGGGATGGTTATCAAAGGCTGGGATGAAGGCGTTGCAGGGATGAAAGTCGGCGAAAAACGCAAGCTTACCATTCCCCCTGCTCTTGGATATGGTGCCCAAGGAGCAGGCGGAGTTATTCCTCCTAACGCTGACCTTATTTTCGATGTTGAACTTCTAAAAATTAACTAATTTTTGTTAATTTGGTTCTTTTGACGCATCTAAAATATCTAACCATTCTCGGTTGAAATACGCCAGATGATCCTTTAGGATTTCTCCAAAGGGTTGTCTGGCTAATTGCTTATAAGCTACCTGCATTACCTCTGCTGAGTTTCGCATTCGATGTTCATCCCCTACCTGCCATAAATCTTTTGCAAGCTTCAAAGCAGTTCCTGGTTTATCAAGGGAAAGCAAGCGAAAGGCCTCTTGTAAAACTTTTTCATGATCATTGTCGGACCAGACCATATAGGGAATTTTATTCTTAATTTCTTTGTTAATTTCCCCCAAGGTTGAAACATCTGCAACCACACCCACCCCATCGATTGTTTTAAGGCAGGTTGCTCGTTTGGTAAATTTAAGCTTTTTAACAAGAGGCTGGTATTTTGCCAAAGCTTTACGAACCTTTTCAATGGCTTTTTTATTAGCCTCTAGTTCTGGACCCGACAAAAGTTCTTGATCCTCGTTAGTGACCATTTCTTTATCGTTTAAGTAGCGCTGAACAGCGGTAAAAAGAGACCTGCCATCGAAGTTAAACTGTAAGCCTTGGTTAGCGTAATAAGAAGCGACGCAATAACTTTTGCAATCTGGGGAATCGATATAATAGCCAGCGTGCCAACGGTCGTCGCCGCCCGCAAGCAAGGTAAAGAACTCGGGCGGGTCGAGGCTATAGCGCCAATTCAAGGAAATGGGGATATCACCATTATAATGATCAAACTTACCAGCAAGGACTTCGAATCCCCCGACCAAGAAAATACCTAAGGAATCTTCAAGGGCGGCAAGAGGTTCTAGGGGTCTAAGAGAGCAAGCAAATTCCCAGAAGAGGGAAAATTCTTGAGGCAAAGAAATTTGAAGTTTTTGCTCCAGCCATTCGAGTCTTTGTTTATTTGAACGCAGCATAAAAAGACCTTATTATTATAAAAATCGACAGGCGAAGAAATCGCCTGTCGATTCATTTATAGTCCACTTTTTTCAAGCAATAAATTATCCTAAGATTCCAGTAACTGGATCACCTTGAACCAGTTCTCTTGGCTGGTTTAAATGGTTATAAACAATAGTACCTGGATCAATTCCAACACTATGATAAAGCGTTGCAAGAAGATCACGAGGGTGAACTGGGTTGTCGACAGGAGCCGATGCAGTTTTATCTGACTTTCCATAAACAAGCCCACGCTTTACCCCTGCGCCCGCAACAACTGCGGTGTAACAGTAGGGCCAGTGATCGCGGCCATCATCATTATTTTGGTTACCCGAAGTTGAAACGCCCCTTTGAGGACTTCTACCAAATTCTCCTACTGCAAGCACAAGGGTTTCTGATAACAGTCCCCTTTCGTCTAGATCGGAGATCAAGGCAGTTAAGCCAGAATCGAGCATTGGGGCCGATTGATCCTTCATTCGTTTGGAAAGCCCAACATGGACATCCCACGAATGATTATCAGAGTTAGCCACCTTGGGCCAGTTGATTTCCACAAAGCGGGTACCTGCTTCAATTAATCTCCGCGCAAGCAAACAACTTTGGCCAAAAGTATTCATGCCATACCGTTCGCGCATAGCCTTGGTTTCTTGAGCAAGTTCGAAAGCCTTCCGAGCATTTCCAGAAATAACAAGGCTAAGTGCCTTGCCATAATAATCATCTAAAGCGAACTTAGAGGTTGCTTCTTCTACCGCAGGAAGCCCCTTATTAATTGTTTCGCGAAGGCTTGCCCGGCGCTCAAGACGGGTAGCATTCGTTTCTTCCCGAAGTTTCAAATCATCTATTTTTATCCGATCCATCTTGGTCATGTCCATATCATCGCCCGCGGGGTACAGGAGATAAGGATCATAAGCACGCCCAAGGAAACCTCCAGAACCTCCCTTACCAACTACATTACTTTCTTGGAGAGGTCGGGGCAGCATTACAAACGGAAGCATCGGCTTTACAGGTGGCTTCAACCTTATAACATTGGATCCTACATTTGGGAAATCTTTTGGGGTTGGAGGTTCCAACTGACCCGAAGGGCTTACTTTATCTGCGGTATAGCCCGTCAACATTTGATAAATTGCAGCGGTATGATTAAACAAGCCTACAGGGGTGTAGCTCATCGAACGGATCATCGTAAATTTATCGTTCACCTGAGAAAGCTTGGGAAGTAGTTCGGTGTACTTAATGCCTGGTATTTTTGTATCGATAGCTTTGAATACGCTACGAACATTATCTGGAACATTGTCTTTAGGATCCCAAAGGTCCAAATGGCTTGGGCCACCTTGTAAATAAACAAGGATCACACTCTTGGCTTTACCAAACCCGGGGCCACCCGATTGACCTGTTGCAGCGGTAGCTTTTTGAAGGCTGAATATATCAGCAAGACTAATTCCTAAAGTAGCAGATCCCCCCACACGAAGAATTTCTCTTCTTGTAATACCATCACAAGTGTCTTTTCCTGGCCAAGATGGAATTACCAACATAAGATTAGTCTCCAAAGTGAACTATTCATAATAACCCTAAATGGGATATTCGGTCATATTAAGGTAGGCTACAGACATCTATCATCACCTTAAATCGGCAATTCTTCAAGTGTTATCTATAAAATTTAAGTAACGGGGTAAGAAAGCCTAGGCAAATTATACCACACTAGGTCACAAATGGCCTTTTCTTCTGCATCTAAGACAAATTCGGAAGCTTTTAAGGTCAAATCTAATTGATCTGGCCGGGAGGCACCCAAAATGGCCGATGTAATCCCAGGTTGGTTCAAAACCCAAGCTAGTGATGCAGTTATGATCGATTTCCCCCTTTGAGAAAAATATTCACTTAACCGGTTAGCTTCTTCAAGGTGGGCCTGATGCCAATATCTCTGTCGATAAAGGTCGCCAGTTTTTCCTAGGTTGAACCTAGCCCCGGCATCAAGATTTTCCAAAGATCGATACTTTCCGGTTAGCATTCCGCCAGCAAGGGGGTTGTAGCAAAGCACCCCAAGGTTTTGACTTCTGCAAAGAGGCAAAAGCTCTGCCTCGATATCACGGTATAAAAGATTGTAACGCGGCTGAACAGTTGCCCAACGAGCCCAACCGTGCTTTTCACTGATCCCTAAGGCAAGAGCGATTTGCCAAGCGGGGTAGTTAGAACAGCCAATAGCCCTAACCTTGCCCTGATGCAAAAGGTCATCAAAGGCGCGCAAAGTTTCTTCAAGAGGGGTTTCGGGGTCTGGTGCGTGAGCTTGATAAAGGTCAAAGAAATCGGTTTGCAAACGCTTGAGGCTGGCCTCGACGGAATTCATAATGTGTCTGCGAGATAATCCCTCATCATTAATAGAAGTACCAACGCGTTGTCTACATTTGGTACCAAGCACGAACTGATGCCTTTTACCTTTAAGCCATTTTCCTAAGATGACTTCTGTGTCACCCCAAGTTTTTTCATCTGGGGGAATCGGGTATACATCAGCAGTATCAATAAAATTAATTCCAGCATTTATAGCTTTGTTAATAATTGCAAAGGAAGCAGTTTCATCTGCTTGCTTGCCAAAGGTCATAGTACCCAAACAAAGCTCACTGACCTTAATGCCTGTATTTCCAAGGATGCGATATTTCAAAGTAGGCTCCAGCTAGAAGCAGTAAAATACAATAATTCTTAGCTTAGAAATGAATCTAAACAAGAAAAAAGCGTTGAAATCTAGAAATCGACTTGGGTGCGAAAAAAGAAAGCGTTGTCACCTAATTGCCCCTTGGAATTATTTACATTGCCTATGTTCCAATATTGTTCGATCTGATACCCGACCGAATATTTGGTATTTGGAGCACGAGAAGGGGTATAGCTAAATCCGGTTTGAAAGGTAACGGCAGGGATAGATTGGATTTTAAACTGATTAGTGGTGCCGGAAAGTTCTCCCTCTGGAGATTTTTGAGCCGAGGTAAAATTCTGATTGGTCTGGCCAATAAGTACCGTACCATCAACCGAAGCGAAGTGAGAAAACCCAGATAGCATTTTAAATCGTTTATGAGATTCCAAACAAAGATGCGGGCCACCCCCAAACATATAATTAGTTTCCAACAAGTTATGGATCTCATTTTTCTGCGATGAAGAAAAGTAAATTGCACCTATTCGAGCACCTATTCGATAAAAAACATCCACTTCCTTAAAAGGCTGAAACATTGGGGCAATATAATCCAAATCTCCAATATTAAAACTTACCTCAGTTTTTACATTGGCAGGAAGTAAATTAATCGGAACACTTGAAGTGCCCGAAGAAGCATAGCCTCGCCAAGAAATTGCGAACCCACCCTCTTCCCCTGGAAGCCTGTATCCAAGTTCTAAATGGGGCTGAAAAGCCCAGTCCAAATTCGCTGAAGCTACATCCACATTAACCACTCGGCCATTTTGATAGGTAACCGTCGAATTCAATTGGTTCTTCAAATTTGGTATTACCGCACCAAAATCTACATTAATAAATATTGCTGGCTCATCACGCACCGAACCGTAAATACTTTTATCCCGGGTCAAATTATCTACCATCGTTGGTATTATTGGGTTTTGAGGAAACAGTGTAGGAGGCAAACTATCCAAATTTATCGGATCCAGTGCAGACCTACCTGCATCATTTGGAAATAATGGATTTAAAGACCCAGAATTCGGAGTGGGTATAGGTTGGCCCAGTACCGGCGGTTGACCGGGCGAGAAAGGTACATTCGAAAACGGCGCCTGACCTACCACGGGGGGTTGCCCTACTAATGGAGGTTGAACTAATATGGGGTTCTGTGGTTGAAACGGTTGCGGTACAGGCTGAGTGTTTGGAATCGGTTCTTCTTGTAATTGCTGCCTTGGTACAGGTGGAATTTGTTCCTGTGAAATGGCCCAACTAGCGCCCATTAGCACCAAAACTACTACTACAAAAAGTAACTTCGATTTAACTTTCACCGAATTCTCGTAACTTTATAAAAAACAAACCTAATTAACGCAACAAGTCTAATCTAACAACTTTTGCGGATAACAAAATTACTAGCCCCTGCAATACCATTTCCCAATACCTTACTTGGATTTTCAAGCATTCCTGTTAAATTACACAAGACAAACAATTTAAAGGAATCTTCTAATGGAAATCGATGCCAAGGTTTGTTATTGCTTTCATGTAAGTAAAAGAAAAATTTTAAGCTTCATTCGACACGAAAAACCTAAAGTCGCTAGTTTGCTGTCGGAGTGTGGAGGGGCAGGCACAGGGTGTGGTTGGTGTGTGCCTTTTCTCAAACAATTACACGAACTCTGCCTAAACAATCCTGAACTGCAACAGATAGGCGCCGGAGTTGATATAGAAATTTTACATTCCGATGAATATGCCAAAGGTAGAGAAGCGTATATTAAATCGGGAAAGGGAAAACCCCCTGCCCCGGCATCTGACCCTGTATAATTCTAGAATATTCTTTATTTAATTCATAGATTAAGTTATTATTCAGGTCTTACCATTCCTTTCAAGGAGACCTCGTATGACAGATCCAATTTTGCCTAACGCTCAGAACCAGCCAGTCTCTAGTATTAATCGCAGAGACTTCATCAGAACTGTTTCCGCTGCTGGAATTGCAACTGCGGGTGGCAACCTTGCCAATGCTGCAATCGACACATCGAAACCAGCTGAAACTGCGGTCAAAGGGCTTTTTGAATCTCTTACCGAGGCTCAAAGAAAAGAAATCTGCTTTGATTGGGATCATAAAGATGCCAGTCGGGGTTTACTTCGAACTTTTGTTTCCAACAATTGGCAGATCACCAAACCACATATCCGCAGCGAATATTATTCAAAAAAACAACAAGATATCATCCACGATATTTTCAAAGGGTTAGTCAATCCAGATTGGTACTCAAAGTTCCTTAAGCAACTTAAAGACGATACTAATGGCAAGGAATGGGGCGCTGACCAGAGTATTGCTATTTTTGGTAAGCCTGGTTCCGGAAAATTCGAATTCGTTATGACCGGAAGGCATATGACCCTACGAGCCGATGGGAATTCCGAAGAACAGATGGCATTTGGTGGCCCCATATTCTACGGCCACGCTGCGGACACTTTCAACGAAGGTGCCGACCATAAAGGCAATATCTTCTGGCCCCAAGCTTTAAAAGCCAACAAGGTTTATCAGTTGCTTAGTGATGAGCAAAGGAAAATTGCGCTGGTTGACAAAACTCCGCCAGAAGCTGCGGTAGGGTTCCAAGGTAAAGAAGGGAAGTTTTCTGGAATTGCAGTTAGCAAATTAGATTCAACACAAAAGAAAGAACTTCAAGGGGTTCTTAGTGGTTTGGTTGAACCCTTCCGTAAGGATGATCAAAACGCAGCTTTGAATTGCCTTGCAAAGCAAGGTGGGCTTGATGGCTGTACTTTAACCTTTTTCAAGCAAGGCGATATTGGGCAAGATGGTGTATGGGATAACTGGCGCCTAGAAGGACCGTCCTTTGTTTGGTATTTCAGGGGCAGCCCGCATGTTCATGTTTGGGTTAACATTGCAGATAACCCCGCTATTAAACTGAATGCCAAAGGATAAGTTATTTTAGCGCATCATCATTGGTAATTTTCCCGGCTTCATTTGTAGCAATTCTGCTGGAACTGATAAGCCGGGAACTTCTATTAAATGCACTTTTGCTAGTTCCCTAATCGCCATCGGATAATCGGGCCACCTTCCTGCAACGGTTTGCAATTTTTCTTTTTCCTCATCTTGAAGTAAAGGAAACAAAGCATTTTCGATAACATTTTTAGCTTCGAGAGAAAAATCATTGAGGTTACTTGCGCCAAAATCAAAAGTAAACGAAGGGTCGTTTTTCCTTAATATTTCAGTCACAACTCGAGCGTAGCTAGGCCATTTGCCTTCAACCCGTGCTAATTCAAACTGCTTATAGGCACCTGCTTGTTTCATTTTTTTTAACTGCACTAACATATCCATCGGCAGATCTTTCATTGAAAGATATTTTGCCCCTGATTTATTGAGTGGCAAAGGCGGATTTTCTTCCGCAAACTCTAAGATCATCTTTAGAAGGCTACCTTTTTTGTTTTCTAGCTTTGCAAATTTCTCTTGCTGTTCGCTTGAAAATTGAGCTTGAATTTGAGCAACAAACCTACGAGATTCCTCACTTGTCCAGGCTAGCTTTTTCTTCTTATCGAAAACTATATTCAAGCGTGCCTGCTCTTCTTGTTTGATTTTGATAATTTGAATTCTTCGTTCTTTGTCATCTAACTTTAGTAAGGTTTCCGATTCTGACTTGGGAAGCCTTGCTATCCATTGTTCGGTTAAAATCTTTTTTATCTCTACTAATCGAGCATCAGGAAACTCGGCATTTTCGATCCTATGTTTTTCTAGTGGTTTTAAGGTTTCATACCACGATGCAAACTTCTGAAACACTTCCAACATTCTTGTATTCTCATGCGAATCTAACTTCATAATTTCACTTTCAAGCCTTTTAAGTAAAGCTTGTTTTTCTTTAGACAAAGCATTAAAGGACGAATAATTTTTAACCAATCCTTGTTTTTCTTTAGACAAAGCATTAAAGGACGAATAATTTTTAACCAATCGTTGATAATGATCAGAGTTTAATTTAAATTTCTCTCCTGCCTTGCGAACTTTAGACTCTGATTCCTCTCGAACCTCAGCTTGGGTTCCTGAAGGAAGCAGAAGAAAAGCCATAAATATGAAAACAGATAAAATCGTTAATAGTTTTTTTAATTTCATAACGCACCCCTTTTCATAAGTCGGATTTGTCTTGGCCAAACAAATCCGGTTCATCCAGTTTTTTCAAGAACTCAATGTTTTCTACAAGGTCGTAAATCTTTTTATTCTCATAGAACCTCAAGTTTTTGCGTAACTCTTCTTCAATGTTGTCTGATTTTCCAACAAAAACTGTACCTGCCCTAAACCCACTGGTGATTAAAATTAATATTCCAGCAGCAAGAGCAAGTATTTTTCCGATTGTAAAAAGCTGCTTTTTCACGGGAAAGGGATTAGTAACCTGAGCCAACTTCTCCATCGTTCTAAGAGTAAAGGAGGATGTTAATTCAGGTTTTGGGAGATAATCAAGCATTTCCCAAGTTTTCTTCATCGCTTGAAAGTTTGCTCGCTCTTCTGGGTTGGAAGCTAAAGTCGCCTCAAAGTTTCTGGCTTCCTCTTCCGTCAATTCACCATCTAAATACGAAGAATACAATTCTTCTTTTTCTCTAAATTCGTCGGGGAATTCCGCATTCGACATTGCAAAACCTCGTGCTGATTTTATGAGGAAGGCGCCGAGGGCCCGCCATCCATATATATGTAATTCTTCAACGCCTCACGCAAATTAACCCGCGCCCTGCTTAGTAGCGACTTGATCGCCTTTGGTGTAAGCCCCATAACCAAGGCAATATCATTATAGTTCATATCTTCGTATTTATTGAGAACCACCGCCATCCGCTGGCGCTCATTTAGTCCGTCAAGCGCTTTCCTAATCACTTGTTCAAGTTCGGCATTATCAATGGAGATTTCGGGCTGACTTTTCTTATCAGGCAGACGCTTATCAATGTCAAATTGTTGTTGGTGGCCTGACTCTGTATTAATAAAAGGGACTTGAGGGCGCCGCTTTTTCGCCCGAATACTATTTAATGCAAGGTTATTTGCTATCGTAAATAACCAAGTGCTAAACCGTGCTTTGGGATGATAACTCTTTCGAGCCTTGTACACTCTGAGAAATGTTTCTTGCGCAATATCTTCAGACTCTTCTCGACTGCCCGCCATCGGCAGTAAAATGTTTACCAACCTTTGCTGGTAAGCAAGAACCAATTGTTCAAACGCATTTGGTTCATCTGCGCGAACTCGGAGCATTAAGCTGACATCGGGGTCGCGTAAAGCATATTGGGCGCTGGATTGTCCAATTGCGGTTAACATTTTATTCCCGAGGAGGGCTCGAATTTAATTCTTGGTTGAACCTTATCAAATGATACCATTAAATCCTAAGAACTTTGATGTCGAAAATGAGGAACTAATCAAGTTTTAATTTTTGTTCTACGGTCCTTCTTAATTGACCACAGGCTGCATCGATATCGGCACCTTTGCGTTTTCGTACCGTCACGGTCTGGCCCGATTGCTTCAATATTTTTGTAAATTCAAGCACCGCCAACGATTCAGGCTTCTTGTAATGCAACCCTTCCACACGATTAAAGGGTATCAAATTCAAATGCGATTGCCTATTTTTCAATAACGATGCCAATTGATGCGCATGATCGCTATCATCGTTCAACCCGCCTAACAGAATGTATTCAAAAGTGACCTGCCTACCCGTTACATTTTGAAAGTAATCTGCGGCTTCAAGCACATCTTGAATACCAATTTTCGCATTGGTTGGAACTATTTGAGATCGTAGTTCATCGTTAGGGGCGTGTAACGAAACAGCAAGGTGATATTGCTTTTGAGTATCTGCAAGTTGCTTGATTTTTAGGGGAAGCCCGACTGTAGAGATAGTAATATGCCTAGCACTAATACCAAGGCCTTTAGGGGAGCAAGCTGTTTCTAAAGCTTCCAGAAGGTTATCGAGGTTTGCCATCGGTTCGCCCATTCCCATAACAACAATATGGCTAAGTCGCTCATCGATGGGGAGAATATTTTTGGCAAGGATCATTTGTTCAAGAATTTCGTAGGATTTTAAACTTCGAACCACGCCATCAATTCCACTAGCGCAAAAAACACAACCCATAGCGCAGCCAATTTGCGTACTAACACAAACGGTGCGTCGATTTTCTTCTTTCATCAAAACGCATTCGATGCGATTGCCATCTTGCAACTTAAGAATGAGCTTGCGAGTATCATCTTCTGCAATTTTGTGAAATTCGATTTCTTCAGAGTACAAAGAAAACTCTTGGTCCAATTCGGACCTTAGCCCTAGGGGTAAATCACTCATTTCAGAAAAGGACATACACTTTTTAAGCAGCATCCATTGCTTGATTTGGTTGAACCTATGTGCTGGTTGTTGCTTCGAGGTCAACCAGGCTTTAAGGCTTTCAACCGGAACAGAAAGGATTGGCGCTTTCGAAGATGCGGATACCAAGTTTAGTGAGATATTATTTTCCATATTTTTATTCTAAGTAGAAGAATCAACCTTGCAATGAAACAACCTAAGTTGATTTACAATTGATTAATCTCGGGTGCCAGAAAACCTTATGCAAATGTTTGTAAATCATTATCAGCAATAGACTTACACTTTTTTTTAAACTTCTTTCAACAATTTCCATTAGAAGATTTTCTATACTAAGCTATATTACTCAAGAGTAATAATAGTTGTACCCACACTTTTATTTGGGGCTTAGTTATGGCAGAGCCGGAATACTTTCCCGGATTGGCTGATGTGCCAGTTGCGGAGTCTGCAATTAGTTTTATAGATGGCAAAAGGGCTCGACTTGAATATCGAGGCATTGCTGTTGAAACTCTTGCCAAAGAAAGTTCTTTTGAAGAAACTTCTTGGCTACTTCTAAAAGGTGAACTACCTTCCCAAAAGCAACTTGCTACTTTCGACAATCAGTTACGCACTCACCGCAGACTTAAATACAAAATCACCGACCTAATCAAATGCTTACCGGAGTCTGGCCATCCGATGGATGCCCTGCAAGCTGGAGTTGCAGCTTGTGGAATGTTTTACCCCAGCAGAGATTTAAGCAATCCCGAAAAAAATTGGGATGCGGTCGTCCGACTTATCGCTAAGTTGCCAACCATTGTTGCAGCATTTCACCGTCTAAGACACGGGGATATTGCGATTTCCCCTAGAGATGACTTGGGTCACGCTGCCAACTTTTATTATATGCTAACTGAAGAGGAACCGTCACCCTCAATAACCAAGGTGATAGATGCTTGCCTGATTCTTCACGCTGAACATTCAATGAATGCATCTACCTTTAGTGGCAGAGTAACAGCCTCAACCTTGGCAAACCCGTATGCAGTAGTAAGTGCTGCAATAGGCACGCTAACGGGTCCGTTGCACGGCGGTGCCAATGAAGAAGTTTTAGATATGTTAGAAGAAATTGGAGATGCAAACAAAGCCAAAGCTTGGCTTGAAGATGCGGTAACGCACAAGAAAAAGATTATGGGTTTTGGCCATCGTGTTTACAAAGTCAAAGATCCACGGGCAACGGTATTGCAGGAATTAGCGGAGCATATGTTTGTAGAAACAGGTAAACCTGAGATCTACAAGCTTGCATTAGAACTAGAAGCCATTGCCAACACGATACTTGGGCCAAAAGGGATTTTCCCTAATGTCGATTTTTATTCTGGGATTGTTTATCAGAGTATAGGAATACAGCGAGATTTATTTACTCCTATATTTGCTATTTCTCGAGTTGCTGGATGGACTGCCCATTGGCTCGAACAAATCAAGAACAACCGGATTTTCCGTCCCGAGCAAGTTTATGTAGGCAAGAACGATCAGCCCTACATTCCACTAGAAAAAAGGCCCTAATCCTATAGGCCTTCTTTACTAATCCACCTATTTTGGAGGCTTGGCTTCAGATGTTAGACGCTGCTTTTATTCGGGCCAACCTTGAGGCTGTTAAGTCTAATTGTTTTAATCGCAACCTTGTTGCTGAGGTCGATAAAGTTATTTCCATTGACGATGAACGCAAAAAAATCCTTACCAGTATTCAAATCCTTCAACAAAAACAAAACGAACTCTCTAAGATCATTCCTAAAGAAAAAGATCCTGTCAAAAAACAAGAACTTGCAAGCGAAGGCAAATCACTCCGCGAGCAGGTGGCTTCTATGGAAATTCAAGCCAAGGAAGTCGACCTTGCTTTGCGTGCGGTTCTTAATGTCATTCCCAATATGACCCACCCCGATGCACCCGTTGGTTTACTTGCTGATGACAACAAGGAAATTAAGCTTTGGGGCACCCCGAGAAAGTTTGACTTTACTCCAAAAGACCATGTTGCACTTTGCGATTCTCTACAACTTGCAGACTTTGAAGCAGGGGCTTCCGTTACGGGCCAGAAGTTTTATTATTTAAAAAACGAAGGCGCTTTGCTCGAACTAGCCTTAGTTCAATATGCAATGAATACTCTCGTTCAAGAAGGTTTCACCCCAGTTATCACCCCAGACCTCGCACGCGTTGAAGTTCTCGAAGGGATTGGGTTTATACCTCGAGACCCCGACCCAGAAAAACGCCAAGTGTATACCATTGAGGGCACCGACCTTTGCTTAGTTGCAACTGCAGAAATAACCCTAGGGGGTATGCATCGCGATCAAATTCTGGATGAATCTCACCTTCCCAAACGATACGCGGGGCTTTCCCATTGTTTTCGTACTGAAGCGGGTGCACCTGGCAAAGATACTCGAGGGTTATACCGCGTACATCAGTTTACCAAAGTCGAAATGTTTGCATTCTGCACCCCCGAACAGGCAGAAAATATTCACCTCGACATTCTTCGCATCGAAGAAAAAATTTTCCAAGGCCTTGGCCTTTGCTATAGGGTGATTGACACTTGCACAGGCGACCTTGGGGGGCCTGCCTTTAGAAAATACGACCTCGAAGCTTGGATGCCTGGTAGGGGCAAAGACGGTGAATTTGGCGAGGTCACTAGCACTTCCAACTGCACCGATTATCAATCTCGCAGGTTAAATATCCGCACTAAATCTCCCGGACAAAAAGGAACTCGTTTCGCCTACACTCTTAATGGAACTGCGGTGGCTGTCACCCGGGCCATTGTTGCAATTCTTGAAAATTATCAACAAGCCGATGGATCTGTTATAATTCCCGATGTTCTTAGGCCTATGATAGGGAAAGACCGGATTGTTCCCCGGACATCCTAATAAACATTTCATCGATGCAGGGAAGTGATGGAAAATAGTCTACCTCCCTCTGAAAAAGTAAAAACATTTCCCACGACCCCTGGGGTTTACATTATGAAAGATGTAGCAGGGATCGTGCTGTACATAGGCAAGGCAAAAAATCTCCGCAGTAGAGCTTCTCATTATTTCACCAAAGCTGCTTCTGAAGATCCTCGCACCATTAATTTAGTTCCTTTAATTAAAAACATTGAATTTCTAAATGCTCAGACCGAAGTGGATGCACTTTTACTGGAAGCAAGATTAATCAAAGATATTCAACCTCGATTCAATGCAGATCTTAAGGATGGGAAAACCTTTCCCTATTTGCAGATCAGGGTTCGAGAAGAATTCCCACGCGTTGAGTTTACACGGTCACCCAGAAGGAAAGGTGTTCGTTTATATGGGCCATTCACCAATTCAAAAGCCTTAAAGCTGGCGTTAATAGTATTACAAAGGGTTTTCAAGTTTCGCACTTGCAAGCTAGATATTCGTTCGGATGAGAATCGCTGGCGCTGGTTTCGCCCTTGTTTGCTACATAGTATCAGGCAATGCACTGCGCCTTGCAATTTACGCGTTACCAAGGAAGAATATCGGGCCCAGATCAAATCTCTTATTTTAGTTTTAGAAGGTAAGAAGAAAAAGCTTTTAGCCAGAATGCGCAAGGAAATGGAACAGGCAAGCAAAGAATTGCTCTATGAAAAGGCAGCGCGGATTCGTGATGAGATTTTAGCTCTGGAAAAACTCGAAGATCGAGGAAACAATAAAACTGATATTCAGCCCGAGGTATTTCATATCGATCCAAAAAAGGGGTTGAAAGGTCTCAAAAAAATCCTCGGTCTTGCTACCATCCCAAGGACCGTTGAAGGAATTGATATCGCTCATCTAGGCGGTTCGGAAACGGTGGCTTCTCTTGTTCGCTTTTTAGATGGGTTGCCCTTCAAACCAGGATACAGAAAATTTAAAATCAAGTCTGTCAAAGGTATTGATGATTTTGCATCGATCAGAGAGATTGTGTTTAGGCGTTTTAGAAAACAGCGTGATTCGGAAGAAATATTTCCCGATGTTATTCTTATTGATGGAGGCAAAGGGCAACTGAACGCTGCGCTAGATGCTTTTAAATTACTAGGCATTGAACCCCCTTGCTTGATATCTTTAGCTAAGAAGGAAGAGGAAATCTACAGGCCGGGCGAATCTGAGCCTATTCGACTTGGTAGACATTCTTCCGCTTTAAAACTGTTACAATATGTGCGCGATGAAGCTCATCGATTTGCACAACATTACCATCATTTACTACGGCATAAAAAACTGGAATATGAAATGGATAATGCTTTTGATTTAGAAATGGAGCCTAAAGATAATGCGAATCCTTCTGACGAATGACGATGGGATTTACGCCCCTGGAATTAGAGCACTTAGAAAAGAACTTCAAAAACTTGGCCAAGTTGAAATGGTCGCACCAGCTACCGAGCAAAGTGCTACGGGTCATTCAGTAACTTTGCATAGCCCTATCGTGGTACAAGAAATCAATGACGACCAGCAGCAAAAAATTGGTTGGGCGGTAGAGGGAAGGCCCGCTGATTGCGTAAAACTTGCGCTTCGCGAGTTACTGGGCTACCAACCAGACCTTATCGTTAGTGGTATGAATGCGGGTTCAAATGCGGGAATTAATGTACTATATTCGGGGACGGTTGCCGCTGCGATTGAGGGGGCTTTTTTTGGGATTACCAGCATTGCTTGTTCTCTAGAATTCACCAAAGCTTGCCCCTTAAATTTTGCCCAAGGCGCTAACTTATGCAGAATGGTCATCGAACAGATCCTAGAAAAAAACCCCTCTTCAGGCGCTTTATTTAATGTAAATATTCCTAGCCTTGAACTCGGCCCCGTCAAAGGTATCCGAGTTGCACCGCAAAATATTTCTACTTATGAAGAACGATTCGATAAACGGGTTGATCCACGGGGCAGAACCTATTTCTGGATTGGTGCTGATTTCTCTTGCCCCGATCCTCACCCTGGAACTGATACCGCTTCTCTTAAGGATCGTTACATCACTGTGACCCCCTTGCAGTATAATCTCACCGAACATCTTCGGCTTGCTGAAATGACTTCTTGGAATTGGACCCTTTAACTTTGTTAAATTAATGGTATGGTACTTCATTATGTTTTTTTTACGGAGGGAATTATGAACGGTATTGAAACTGCTTCTTCTGCGTTAGAATCTACTGGGCAAATGTTGGGTATGTTCCTTTCTGATTTATCAGATGCCGATTTGCTGGTTTGCCCAGTGGATGGAGCTAACCACATCGCTTGGCAAGTTGGCCATCTTATTTCAACGGAAGTATTTATGATGAACGGTAATCTACCGGGGGCTTCCTACCCTACGCTTGGTGCTGATTTCGAAACCAATCACAGCAGAGATTCTACCCAAAAACAGCAAGGCAATGGGTTTCTCAGCAAAGCAGAATATTTAGATTTGATGGCTAAAACTCGAGCAATTACACTTACCGCTATACGCCAGCTAACTGATGCTGACCTAGATAAAGCTACCACAGGTAGATTAGCTGCCAAGGCTCCTACCTTAGGAAAACTTTTGCTGCTTTGCTCTAACCACACGCTTATGCATATGGGGCAATTTAGTGTAATTCGCAGAAAACTTAGTAAACCGGTTTTATTCTAAGCTATGTTGTTACTTCTTGCTGATTTTCTGGTGCTGATTCACTTGGCGTTTGTCGCATTCGTCGTTCTTGGACAGATCGCAATTTTAATTGGAGTCATTCTAAAGAAACCGTGGGCTCGCGCCTTTATTTTTAGAATCATACACCTTGGTTGCATCGGAGTTGTCGCAACCGAAGGCTTGCTTGATATTGAGTGCCCACTTACCGTTTGGGAAAGAAATCTAAGGTTGGAAGCGGGGCAGGAAATTTCTGATGCTCCGTTTATTCCACGGCTTGCAAATCAAATTCTTTTCTATCCAGGGGTGCCACATATTTACTTCGAACGAATGCATATAGGGTTTGGCGCACTAGTATTATTAACCTTTCTAATTTGGCCACCAAAGTTAAGAAAAAAAAACGCTGATCCTTCCTCTAAAATACGCTGATTTCTTTGTAGTTTCAATTTTGCAATGTTATACTTAAGCTTCAAGATTGTTTTATGGCGACTCTATAGGGAGTGATTTTTATGCGTTTTTTAACTCTTTCCATTCTAGTTTTAAGCTTTCCTGCAATTTGCATTGCCGATGAAACCACTTGGGCGCGATTTCGTGGACCAAATGGCACGGGGGTCTCCAACTCTAAGAATATTCCACTCCAATTCTCTAATACTGAAAATGTTCTTTGGAAAATTTCTTTAAAAGAAACGGGCAATTCTGCTCCCATTATTTGGAAAGATAAACTCTTCCTTCATTCTTCTACCAATGATGGGGCAAAACGCTTTCTTTCCTGCATTGATTCAAACTCGGGAAAGTTAATTTGGCAGAAATCCTTTAATGCCGCGGTTGCTAAAACCCATATCAAAAACTCCCTTGCTTCCTGCACACCCACCACCGATGGTGAACGAGTTTACAACATTATCTGGGACGGGAAGGATATCTCTATCTATGCTCATAATTTCGAGGGCGTTCAAATCTGGAAAAAAGAACTAGGCCTTTTCAATAGCCAGCACGGACCCGGTCACAGTTTAATTGTTCACAACAATAAGGTCATCTTTAATAATGACCAAGATGGGTCTGCTCAACTACTCGCTTTTGATTCTAAAACGGGTAAAGTTCTTTGGGACATTCCTAGGAAAGCTTTCCGGGCCTGTTATTCCACACCCTTTCTTCATACCTTAGAAAATGGCAAACTCGAGCTTCTTGTTACCACTTCTGCTGGTATCACTAGTTACGACCCTGATCTAGGAACTGAAAACTGGAACTACAATTGGACATTCTCGAAAATGCCACTTCGAACCGTTGCATCTTCCGTTGCTACTTCAGGAGTTATCATTGCTTGTAGTGGTGATGGGGCAGGCGACAGACACCTTATTGCAGTAAAACTTGGAGGCAAGGGAGATGTTACACCTGCAAACCTTGCTTGGGAAAATCGCAAAGTTTTCCCCTATGTTCCTTCTATGATTGCCAAGCAGGAATATGTTTTTAGTGTTAATGATAAAGGCATAGCAATGTGCAACCTTGCATCAACTGGCAAAGAACTTTGGAACGAAAGGCTTGATAGTCCAGTTACAGCATCTCCCTTACTTATTGACAACAATATTTTTGCTATTGGCGATAACGGCGATGTTTACATCTTTCAAGCTGAAGGAAGTTTTAAAATGGTTGCAAAAAATTCCATGGCGGAACCTGTTTTCGCTTCCCCTGCTGTTGCAAACGATAAACTTTATATACGAGGGAAGAATCATCTTTTCTGTATTGGTAAGTTGCCTAAGTAACTTTTTCAGTTCTCTTTTTTTAAGGATCAAGTAATGATTTCAATTTCAAAAAAACAAAAAGTAAGCTTACTCCTTGCTTTAACCTTGGTTGGTTTTTTAGGAGTTTCATCCCTATCTATTTCTTTCGCTTGGACACAAGAGGCAAAAACTGTGACTAACAAAAATGAACGCATTTTCGAAATGAGAACTTATTATGCTATGCCAGGCAAAATGGATGCCCTCCATAGTCGGTTCCGAGATCACACTTGCAAACTATTTGAAAAACACGGTATTACCATTATTGGTTTTTGGAAACCTACCGATAAGGTAAAAGCGGAAGATATGATGGTTTACATTCTTGCCTACCCTAGCAAGGAAGCAGCGGATAAATCGTGGAAAGCATTCCGCGAAGATCCTACTTGGTTGGCAGCACGCGATGCATCAGAAAAAAATGGTAAGATTGTCGCTAAGGTTGAATCTGTTTATTTAAACCCAACCGATTATTCCCCCATTAAATAAAAGCTGATTGGATAGCTAGTATGCTTATCATACGCACGATTTGGGCTGCTTCTTTTATTATATTAATGCCTTTAATTGCAGTTGAAGCAGCAGCACCTTCGGAATCATTTACTATTCCTTTTCGTATTACAAAATCTAGCCACCTTGTTGTAAGGGCAAAAATCAACAACAAAGGGCCTTACTATTTTGTCGTCGATACGGGCGCACCGGTCAGTTTTTTTTCTGAAGAATCAGGAAAAAAGATCGGCCTTAATTCCGATGACAAAAATTGGTGCAACCTCGACTCCTTCCTTATTGAAGGAGGTTTATCTGTCCAAAATTATAAAATTAAACTCGAAACTCCTTTCCAACTTGTTGGCATGAATGGTATGGCCTTGGGGGGAGTAGAATTGCACGGGTTGATAGGCTACGATTTAATCGCACAATATAAAATTGAAATCGATGTCTCTAAGGAATCTATGACTTGGACATCTCTTGATTTTAAACCAAAATTACCTCTTGGAGTTTCTGGAAAGAACTCTGCGGGCGGACTCGATGCCCTTGGTTCAATTATGAAAACTATTGGCACTATCAGTGGTAAAAAACAAGACTCTTCACCTCAACTTCGGGGAAACCTTGGGATTATTATTGACCCTCAAACCAACCCTTTAGCCATCACTCAATTAATTTCAGAAAGCCCAGCTTCCAAAAGTGGCATTCTTACGGGCGATGTTATCATCAAATTTAATGGCACCGATGTTAATTCAATGGCACAACTGCTAAAACTTTATGAATCAGCACCTATAAACAAACCGATTCAACTTCACTTGTTACGAAAGAATAAACCAATTCACATAGAACTAAATTTTGAAAAAGGGTTGTAATATGCCTGTAAAACTATCAACCGTTATTTTCATCTTTTTTATAAATACAACTTGTGGTTTAGCTCAGTCGATTACAGTCCCTATGGAGATCTTAAAAACTGGGCATATTGTTATTTCGGTAAAAGTAAACGATAAAGGACCTTACCGCTTAATTTTCGACACTGGGGCTCCTACTACTATTATCAGCAGTAAGGTTGCAACCGAAGCTGAAGTGGTTAAACCGAGCTTAAGTTTAACACTTTTTGGCGCTGGGGGGCAGGCTAATGTAAAATCTTTCGAGTTGGGGAATTTAAAAACCCCGAATAATTCCGTTGTTGTTATGGATCATCCAACCTTAAAAGTTATGTCCAAATTCTTTGGACCCATCGAGGGAATCATTGGTTTTACAACTTATTCACGATACAAATTTATCCTCGATTACAAAGCTTCTTCCATTACTTTCAGCCCAACCGGATTTATTCCGCCAGACATTATCAAGGCGATGATGACTCGAATGACTGGAAGTGAAAAGTCACAAAGTTTTCTTTTTCCTAAGGGGATATGGGGCTTTCAAGCTGAAAAATCAAGCTTAGATACTTCTGATGGTATCACTGTTTCTTTGGTAAATGAAAATAGCCCAGCTGCCAAAGCGGGGCTAAAAAAAAATGACCGCATCCTTTCACTTGATGGCTTCTGGACTGATAGCCTTGAAGACCTTTTCTTTGCTGCAAGCAAAGCTACTCCCCAAAAATCTTCTAAACTTACCATTCTTCGTGATCAGAAAAAAATGAATATTTCACTAATCCCAAGCACTGGCATTTAAATTTAATAAAGATTTTTTCTTATGAAAACCAATTTTTCTGCTGTTTGCTTTATGGCATTTTTATTTCTTTGGCTCTTTGGTTCCTATTTCGACTCAATTGCATGTGCAGAAACTAGCAAAAAAATTAAGGTAAACTTAGTCGACCAAGGCATTCACAACCCTAGCCTTAAAGGTCTAATGGTTCTTGAGGGTTTTAAAGTTGAGATTGTGGCTCAAAACCCAACCGTCGTTAACCCAGTTGCAATTTCTTTTTCAAGCGATGTTAAAGCCCTTGTCCTTGAACGCACCCCAGATTTTTCGGGCAATGTTATACACCCTAATAACTTAGAAAACAAACCTTCAACTAAGATTCAAATCGACCTTATTAAATCTTTTTCCTTTAATACTTCAACCAATCTACTGGAAAACCCTACAACTGCATTAAAACTGAATGCACCATCGGCTTTCATCCTTCATCAGAATCATATTTACCTTGGAAACAACTCTTCTATAACTCGATGTAAAATTAATCAAGAGGGCATAATTTCAGATCAAGCTGAAACGATTGTTAAGGCAAGTATGGTGAGCAAAGATTTTCAGTTCAACGGCTTTGCTTTTGCACCAGATGGTTGGCTTTACTTTCATTTCCCCCCAGATTTTACGGTACTCCAAGGAACCGATGGGTCGAAAATTTACACCTCTGGAAGTGGTGGAATTGCTCGCTGCAAATCTGATGGAACTTTCCTCCAGCTTTTTTGCAGAGGATTAAGGCAAACCCAAGGCACGCTTACTTTTGATCATCTAGGCAATTTATTTTTCGTCGACCAGATGATTTCAAACGGTAACAATTCTGCAGGGGCTAGGCTCTTGCACCTAACCGAAGGGTACGATTTTGGTTGGAAAGTTCATCGAAATAACCAGTTCAATAGCCCAGATCTTTTTAGAATTATTAATGAAGGTGATGATGCGCCTTCCTCGGTCATTAATTTCCCTAAAACTTTGGCAATTTCATCTCACGCATACTCCGACATTAAACTTCCAGACAAGTACAAAAATCTTTTGCTTATTGTTGATGAAACCTCTCAAGAAATTTTGGGAGTTACCCCAGCGGTTGATAAAAGTTCTTTCCATTCGAGCGAGTATTATTCGTTTTTAAGTTCACAAAACCTTGGTTTTTTCCCTTCCCAAATCACTCAGGGCCCCGATGGTGCACTTTATGTCGTAGATAAAGGTTGCAGCTATGGGTCGTCTGGTACTGGAACGGGGGGCAGAATTCTTCGCCTAACTTGGCAAGGCACCAAAGATCTTCCGCCTTCTACCCTTCGAGAATTTAATGCAAGCAAAGCATTTGAGGCTAAGAAAGTCCCTGATTTGATTTCACTTTTAGAATCTAGCGATAGTTTTATTAAAGCACGCGCTCGTGATACTCTGGTCTTAAAAGGAAAAGAGTCTTCACCTGCTTTATTAAAGTTACTGGCTGACGAAGATAAAGATGCAAGTTCAAAACTATATGCAATGCAAGTTCTTGCACATCAGTGGAATAACGAAATACAAACTGCATTTGAAATTATTTTAGATAGTGGTGAACCCGAACTGCAGATTCTTTCTGCACAGTATCTAGGAAGATTTGCAAGCTTGGGAAGCGAATCGGCATCTAATGCACTTCTTAAACAATTAGGCACGGAATCGCCTATGATTCGAGAAGCAGTTGCAATTGCAATGGGGAAAATCAATGCTCCTGGGGCAGCCGAAAGCCTTATTATTTCAATCTTATTTTACGAAGGTACCGATTTTCGACTGCTCCATTCTTTCGCCAGCGGACTCGAATTTTCTGGTAATATTGCTACCGAGCGCATTCTTGCGGTTGGAGATACTGGCGTTAAAAAAGATATTCGAAAAGTACTCGAAACCCAAAATCTTATGCATACCGAATCTTCCTTGGCGGCTTTAATCGTATGGCTCGAAAATCCTAATATTGGCACAACCGACATCGTTGACTTACTTCACGGTTTAAAGAACTACCAGCATTTAAATCAACTTGAATTTCTCAAACTTTGCAACTTTCTTTCTAAAGATATAGAAACCGATGCTCAGGTAAATATTGCTGCTTTAGAAGCGCTAAGTGGTTTCCCAGATTTAGCATTTGGCAACCTTGAAAGTTGGATTGCTAAATGTTTAAGCCATTCAGATATGAAAATAAAAATCGCTGCAATTAATTTGATTAAGGCTGCAAAGATTACTACTTTTTCTAAAAAACTCACCGACTCGCTTGCCAGCCAAAGCATTTCTGATGATGAAAAAGTTGCCCTTTGCGAGGCATTAGCAGACTTAAAACAAGAAACAACTGTACCTCTAATTCAAAGTATTCTTACGGGGGTTCGATCTTCCAAAGAAAGCACAAGAGTTAAGCTAGCAGCACTCCAATTCTTATTCAAAGTTCAAAATAAACTTAGATACGAAATTGCTTTAAACCTACTAGGATCTGTCTTAACGCCCGATGAATTAAAAAAGAAAACTTTGCAATTACTTCTTAATGATCCAAAGGGTTCTAAGTCTATTTTTCACTATTATAATTCGAGTCAGGTTGAACCTAGTGAACTACCATTGATTTCAGAAAGTTTAAAAAAGTATGGTGCAAAACTAGATGAAGGGGGAAATTTCAACAGTTTACTTCTTAAAAAAGAGCTCCTTTCTAATGACAACTCAAAAAAAATCCAGCTCTTTGAAAACCATATTAAAGCCAATGGCAGTGCAGAACGAGGCAAAGATATTTTTCTCGGTTCTAAAAGCGCAACTTGTTTGAAATGTCATTCTTTAGGAGGGACAGGATTTCCTATAGGGCCAGACCTAGGCAAGCTAAACTTGGTTGAGACTTCAAAACTTACTCGTTCGATTTTAGACCCATCGCACGAAATAAAAACGGGTTATCATTCTTTTGAGTTAAAAACAATACTAGGCAAAACTCTTACGGTTCTTAAAATTTTGGGTAAGGATAACCAACCTTTATTTGTTGATATTGATGGCGAAATCTTGAAAATTAAACAAGATGAAATCCTCTCACTGAACCCGTTAAAAATATCGCTTATGCCTGATTCTTTTTCCACTTCTCTAAGTTATAATGATCTTGCTGATCTCATCGCTTTTCTTAAATCGCCAGACAATGAAAAACAACTTCAGGGCGTTGGCGTAACTGGCGTTCTAACCTTTAAAGATTCAGACATCATTCAGGCTAAACTTCAAACTTGTTCAACAAATGGTTTTTTTAATATTTCTATCGGTAACCAGATTCTTAAAGAAGATTTTACTTTCGATTTTTATTTATTCAGTAGGAAGCGAGCAAAGACAACTGTTTCAATAACAACTCAAGATAAGTTTGATTTACAATTTGGTTCAGATTTTATGTCAATCAAGTCTATAAAAGTTTCGGATTACGCCTTAGATTATGAATTAGATTTACAAGAAGGGCCCAATCAGATTCGACTTAACTTCCCTAAAGAAAGCAAGCCTTTAGGGTTTTTCTTGCGTTTTTCAGGTGATGAGATTCGATGTTTCATAAACGCCTACAACCCAAGTCTTAAAAAATAAGACTTGGGTTTAAAGCTTCAACTTACTTTAAATTTTATTGCAAACCGCCATCTACTCGCTCGTTGGTAAGGTGAGAAGGATGATCTGTAAACCATATTCTTGACCATTCTTGTTCAATTTGGCGTAAATCTTCTGATTGGTTAACTAATGCCTTCATCCTCATACTTGGATCGGATGAATAAGCATTGATTAGGCAACCGGTGTTGCAAAGAATAACGAAACTTATTGAAGCGAACAAAAATAAACGGCTCATAACGAACCCCCTAGAATTCTATCAAGACCTTACCCCTAAGGTCTAAGAAGTAGTTGTTCAATTATTTTTAATTGAGAACTCAACTACGCCTAAAGGATTTATCGGAAGTAAGGGATTTAAGCTTGAGGAGAAAAGTGACAGAAAATCTGAATTTACCTGAGAGGCAAATTGGGCAAGCAAATAACTTTCCCAGGTTATAGTTTTAATTTGTAAACATTTGTTTATTGAGAATCAAATAGCCTAATTTCTTTGTTCTGGTGAACTTGGACTGTCATCGCCATCACCTAAGACAATAACATGACTGCTTGGGTCTATAGGTAAAGTAGAGAGATTTTTGACTCTTTCTTCCATTTCCTTGCCGGGCTTGAAGGTAACCACATATTTGGGGGGAACATCAACGCGTTCGCCCGTTCTGGGGTTTCTAGCCTTGCGAGCTTTGCGCTTTTTTACTTCAAAAACCCCGAAATTTCTTAGCTCAATGCGCCCGATTTCTAAAAGGGTATCAACAATCGCATCAAAGGTTTGTTGCACAATTTCTTTGGTTTTAAGCTGTGTTAAACCGATTTTGTCAGAGATCTGTTTAACGATTTCTTTTTTTGTCACAGGCACCACTCCTGATAGGTTCTGAAGAAATACTTTAACTGTAGTCCCTCACAAGACTTAAAGTTAAATAGTGTTACAGATTATGTCAAGATAAAATCGCATAATCCAGTCTTAAGTGACTTTTTTCACCTTTACTCATAAAAATGATCTTCCCAAACCTACTCGAAAAAAGTTAATTCTTACACTTATTACTTCGCTATTTTTAAGGAATACTTATGGAAAAGATTGTTGTTACAGGGGGTTGCGGTTTTATTGGCAGTAATTTCATCCGCCTAATTTTAGAGATTGAGCCCGATGTTGAAGTCATCAACTTCGACTTCCTTACCTATGCAGGAAACCTTGCAAACCTTAAAGATTTAGAAAAACATCCTAGGCTTAAATTCGTTAAAGGCGATATCGCTGATAGAAAAGATGTTGACGAAGCTTTAAAAGAAGGCGTTACTTCGATTATTCATTTTGCCGCTGAAAGTCATGTTGACCGCAGCATTCTTGATTCGGGACCTTTTATTCAAAGTAATGTAGTTGGCACGCAGGTTCTGCTTGATTCTGCTAAATCTCACCAGATTAAGCGTTTTGTTCATGTCTCTACCGATGAAGTTTATGGCAGTTTGGGCGATACCGGGTTCTTCACAGAGGAAACTCCGATTGCGCCTAACAGTCCATACTCTGCAAGCAAAGCTGCTTCTGATCTTATTGTTCGCAGTTATTTCCACACTTTTGGATTTCCCGCACTTACCACACGATGTTCTAACAATTATGGGCCGTACCAGTTCCCCGAAAAACTGATACCACTTTTTATTAGTAATCTTCAACGAAACGAACAAGTTCCCGTTTATGGCGATGGATCTAATGTTCGTGATTGGATTCATGTCAAAGATCATTGTGCTGGAATTCACGCCGTTTGGCGCAAAGGAAAACTTGGCGAAGTTTATAACCTAGGTGGCAAAAGTGAACGCACTAACCTTGAATTAACCCACGCTCTCCTTAAATCTTTAAATAAACCTGATTCGCTTATCCGCTATGTCAAAGATAGGCCGGGCCACGATAAGCGATACGCCATTGATTGTTCTAAGGCGGAAACGGAATTAGGCTGGAAACCAACTTATATTTTTGAAGAAGGCTTAAAGCAAACTGTTGATTGGTACCTTGCAAATGCAGATTGGGTTAATTCAATTCGTACGGGTGATTATCTCTCATATTATCAAAAGCAATATGGCAACCGTTAACCGAATAAATGATAAGACTAGGGTTCTTATAACTGGAATTACTGGTTTTGCTGGATCGTTTTTAGCGGAACATTTGCTACTGCAAAGTGATATAGATCTTCACGGCTTAAGCAGGTCGGAAACTTGGCCTCAGCATCTTCCCCAACATCTTCTTCAAGTGCCCCTACATACTTCTACACTGCTGGATGAAAGTCAACTTGCATCCCTACTAAGCGATATCAATCCAGATCATATTTATCATCTTGCTGGCTTCGCCCAAACGGGAAAATCATTTAGCAATCAGAATGATACTTGGCAAGGGAACCTTGGTTCCACACAAGTTCTTTATCAAGCGATAAAAAAATGGGGAGGCAAACCTAGAGTTGTTTTTGTAGGTTCGGGTTTGGTTTATGGTTCTGCCCAATTCGATAATGAAATTAAAAACGAAGATTCAGAATTACTTCCTGAAAGTCCATATGCTGCAAGCAAGGCTGCTGCAGACTTACTTGGTTACCAAGTTTGGAAGACCGACAAAATCGATATTATTCGGACGAGGCCATTTAACCATATCGGCCCTAGGCAATCTGTAGATTTTGCGATTGCGAGTTTTGCAAAACAAATTGCTCAGATTGAATCTTCGGGAAATAATCCTGTAATAAAAACTGGTCCGCTTTCTGCTTTTCGTGACCTCACCGATGTCCGAGATACCGTAAAAGCTTATGCAGGCTTAATGCTTTATGGAAAACCTGGGGAAGTTTATAACATAGGCTCGGGGAAAAACTTTAATATTGCTGATGCCTTACATTTGCTCGTTTCACTTAGCAAGGTTGGTAATATTAAAATTGAGGAAACCCCTGCAGATTCTTACCTAATACCTCCTACCAAATTAATAGTAGGAAATAAAAAGTTAGTAAGTACCCTAAACTGGATGCCCACCATTAATCTCGAAACCTCGCTTTTAGATACCCTTAACTATTGGCGCCGAATTTTAGCTTCGTAATATTATAAATTTTGAAGGATTCAAAATGAAAATCGCTGTCGTTGGAACTGGATATGTTGGCTTAGTAACCGGAACTTGTTTTGCAGATAGTGGCAATGAAGTTACTTGTATCGACAAGGATGCATCTAAGATTGAGATTCTGCAAAAGGGGAAAATTCCCATTTATGAACCTGGTTTACTTGAGATGGTACAACGCAATACCAGAGATGGCAGGCTTTCATTCACAACAGATCTTCAAAAAGGTATTCAAGAAAACGACTTGGTTTTTATTGCTGTTGGAACGCCTCAAAGTGATTCAGGAGCGGCAGATCTTTCCACTGTTTTTATGGTTGCAAAAGCCATCGCATTGGCTGCAAATAAAACAAAAATTGTCATAATAAAAAGTACCGTTCCGGTTGGAACAAATAAAAAAGTTAAAGATATTGTCGACGCTAACTCGAAATTTACCATTCATATTTGCAGTAACCCAGAATTCCTTAAGGAAGGCGCTGCTATTGAAGATTGTACTAAGCCAGACAGGATTGTGGTTGGCATTCGATCACCCGAGGTAACTGATATTTTCAAGGAACTTTATGCTCCGTTTTTAAGAACCGAACGCCCTTTGCTTATTATGTCACCTGAAAGTGCCGAAATGACCAAATATGCTGCGAACGCTATGCTTGCTACTAAAATCAGTTTCATCAATGAAATGTCCAACCTTTGCGAAAAAATGGGGGGCGACATTAATGATGTTCGCAGGGGCATTGGTCACGACATTCGCATCGGCTTTCAATTTCTTTTTCCCGGGGCAGGCTATGGCGGCAGTTGTTTTCCTAAAGACATTCGGGCTTTGGCTCATATGGCAAAAGAAATTGGCATCGCTCCTACTATGCTTGATGCAATTGATGTTGTTAACGAGCATCAAAAAGAAATCCTCTTTTCTAAAATCATTACGCATTTCAATAATAATATTAAAGGACTAACTTTTGCAATCTGGGGATTGGCATTTAAGCCTCGAACCGACGACATACGGGAGGCCCCTGCTTTGGTCTTAATTGATTCATTATTAAATGCGGGTGCTAAAATTCAAGTCCACGACCCCGAAGCTATGGACAATGTTAAAGCAATATATGGCGATAAAATCTCTTATTGCAGCAAGCCTTATGATGCGCTTTTAGGTGCTGATGGGTTGGCTATTGTTACGGAGTGGCAGGAGTTCAGAAACCCTAACTTTCAGTTTATGGCGGGGATTCTTAAGCAAAATGTTATATTTGATGGCAGGAATCTTTACGAACCTAAAGTCCTTTCGTCTGTTGGATTTACTTACTATTCCATTGGAAGAAAAACCACCTATCCGATTGGCTAGTTTAGGGTTTTCAGTAATATTTTTGCTACCATAAAATATAATGAAGAATATGGTACAAAAAATTGCTCCCTCCCCTTGGGACCTAGATGCTGAAGCCATCGTTATTAAAATCAGATGGTTTGGTGTACTTGTTGGTTATTTTCTTGCCAATTTCAATAATTCAGTTACTGATCGAATTCTCTTTTTAAATGCCATTTTAGCAATTGGCGTCGTCTTCACTATTTTTGACACCTACTTCAGTTGGAAAAAAGAAGTTTTTCTTGCTGATTACCCACTTTTCATTGCTGCTATGGAATCCCTTTTCATTGCCTTACTTTGCAATTATGAGGAGGGTATTTCCAGTACTTTTCGATATTATTATTTCCTTTCCATACTTTGTTGTGCGTTGCGTTATTCGCCGCAAATTACAGCAACTTGCTTTGCATTTCACTGCATAAGTTATGGGGTACTTTTTTTCATCCAAGACAATAACAATCAAAGCAAAAACCTCATTCTTTTAAATCTAATTATTATGGGATGGATTGCCTGGGCATCCACAGCATTAACATCACTACTAAAGAAAACCAGTTTTTCGTTAGTAACTTTAAACAATGAGTTACAAAAAAATCAACTTGAGCTAGGGGTAAGAATTTCCGAGCGGACTAAGCAATTACAAGAAGCGCAAGCACAGGTATTACAGCAAGAAAAAATGGCAGCTTTTGGTCTATTGGCAGCAGGAATTGCTCATGAAGTAGGTAACCCACTAACCTCGATTTTTTCAATGGTACAAATTCTTCAGAAAAAAAATATTGATGACTACACTAGAGAAAAACTTGACCTTATGAGCGGGCAACTCACAAGAATTAGAGATACACTTCGTGAAGTTATGGATTTTTCTCGCCCTGCTATTTTAGATAGAAAAAAAATAAACCCCTTCGCAGTTATTCAAGAGGCTATGAATATTGCCAAGTATTACAAACGCACCAGAGGAAAGGTTACTCTCATAACCATCCCCTCCGAGTTTCCTTTCATTTTTGCGGTGCACGACCAATTGGTTCAGGTAGTTCTTAACTTAATTTTAAATGCTATTGATGCTGCCGGTAGTGGGGGCAACATTGAAGTCGATTTGTTTTATATCCGTGATGAGATTTGTTTTCAAGTTAGCGATAACGGACCTGGAGTTGCACCCGAAAGCCTTCAAAATTTATTTCAGCCTTTTTTCACTACAAAAAAAAATGGCACCGGGCTTGGCTTGTTTGTCTCTAAAAAAATCATTGATGAGCATAGTGGCAGACTCGTTTATTCACATAAATCTGGAGGCGGGGCAATATTTTCCGCTTACTTACATACTTACAATCCTTCTCCCGTAACAGAATTGAACAAGGTGAATGATGAACGATTCTAAGAAATTTCCTACCCTTACTGAAATTCTTTCAAGGGTTTTGGTCATTGATGATGAACTCCTTATCAGGGAAACCCTGATGGAGTATCTTAGTCAGGAGGGTTACAAGGTTTCCTGTGCAAATAGTGGGGAAGAAGGATTAAAGTTGGCAGAAAGAATGCGATTTGATATTTGTTTATGTGATTTACAATTACCCGGGATGGACGGAATCCAATTCCTACAAGAATTACACCGAATCAACCCAGAAGTATTTGTCATAATGATAACAGCTTATGCCACTGTAGAAAATGCAGTAGAAGCTTTCAAACGAGGTGTTCAAGATTACTTAATCAAGCCAATCATACTCGCTGAATTAACTGAAAAAATAAAGCGATTATTAGAAAAGAAAAGCTTAGCTTTAGAAAACCAATGGCTAAGAAAAGAAATTAGCCGCATTGCACCTGAAACTACAATTATTGGGAAAAGTATTGCGATCAAGCAGACGATTGAACTAGCGAAAAAAGTTGCGCCAACTAGGTCTACGATTTTATTAACGGGGGAAAGCGGGACAGGAAAAGAATTATTTGCCCGAATAATCCACGAGCAGTCACAGAATCCTTCACTCAATGCTAAGGAAGGAACCTCTAGGTTTATTGCAATTAACTGTGCAGCAATTCCGCAAGACCTTTTAGAAAACCAGTTATTTGGGCATAAAAAGGGGGCCTTTACTGGGGCTGATCGAGACCAGAACGGCATCTTTTTTCACGCAGGCAAAGGCACTGTTTTCTTGGACGAAATTGCAGAATTGCCTCTTATTACTCAAGCTAAACTTTTACGCGCAATCGAATTAAAAGAAATTCTCCCCGTTGGTGCTAACCAACCCATCACGGTTGAAGCTCGCATTCTTGCTGCAACAAATAAAAACTTACAAACAGAAGTTGAAGCGGGCCGGTTCCGTGAAGATTTATTTTATAGGCTTAATGTTATTAATATCGTAATTCCTCCTTTACGAAATAGGCCCGAAGACATTCCAGAACTGGTTGAACATATCATTTTAAAATATGCGAAGTCATTAAACAAACGCTTCACAGGGGTTAGTTATGAAACTATGCAAATTCTTATGGCTCATCCTTGGAAAGGAAATGTGCGCGAACTTGAAAATGTATTGCAAAGATCTATTATTCTTGCGGATGGCCCTTTGGTTTTGCCTACAGATTTACCTAACGAGATGATCCCTAATTCTGAAAATGCTTCCTTAGTCGATAGGCTTGACGAAGCTGTAAGGCGTTTTGAAAAACAGCATATCGAAAAAGTTCTAATTGTTAATCCGGACAAACGGGAAGCCGCTAAAAAATTGGAAATCGCTCTTAGTTCCCTCTATCGAAGAATGGCAGAACTAGGGATTGCAACTTGATTCTTTAATCCATTCCTGAGATATCCAGTACAAGATTGTTTTCATTTCGAACGGCTTTATCTTTGGGTACAAAGATGCAATTTTCAAAGCAGTACCGGTAAGGTGAGCTGTTGCCCAAGAAGTTGCAGCGTCAGATCCTGTAGGAGCTAGATCGCCATACCCGTGCCCAAGAAACTCTAATCCTAGTTCGGGGAAATATTTAAATTTCAACATCCCTTCGAGTTGTTTTTTATTAACCGAAAATAAGGAGGACTCAAATACTGCAGGAAAACTACGACTTAATGGGTGATCGTTATGGCCTGCAGCAAAAACCATCACATCGTTTCTATAGGCATCTTCCAAAGCGTTTAGAAGTTGCAAACGGCGCCAAGGTTGTTGGATTCTTTCTTCGGGTAAACCTAGTGAAAGGTTGATTATTTTGCATTTCCATTCGTGGATTGCAACTCTCATAGCGTGAAGCATCATATCAAGTTCGGTAAAGGACCGCGGCCCAAAAACATCTGCGGAGAATATCTGTGCACCTGGAGCGTGGCTTAAAATAATATCCGCGACTACTGTGCCGTGCGAAATAAATGGTATTTTATTGGCAGAATAATCGACTTGCCCTTCAGGCTTAAACAATGCGTGGGTGATATTATTTAGGCTATGTCCGACTTCCTCATATTTTTTTTGCAGTTTAGGAAAGTTTACTCCCGTATCAATCAATGCAACTTTTACACCCCTACCATCGGCATTAATATTTTGCAGCAACCCTTTGATATCTCCTGCGGATACCAAATCTTTTAATGCAGATGAATATTCTTGACCTAAGCTTTTTCCTTCCTTCACTTGGGGTTCTCCCCATAAGCGGAAACCAGCATTTTTTCTATCGTTTTTAGTAATTCTGTGCTTGACCTTAATGCATCACTTCCAAATCGTTCCCGAAGAATGTGAACCTGATTTAGAAACTCGATTTCTTCTGAAGATATTCCAGTTTCTTGCATCGCTTGGTTAATGTTGTTGTTGATATTTTGGCTTGTCAGTTGTTCGGAGTCATCTTTATCAGCTAACTTCAACGCTTTTTCCATAATTGTTACAAGATTACCACGGGCTTTATCTTGGTCCATTGTTTTGGCTACCAGTTCGGCATAAACCTCCGCGATACCTTCAAATTTATATTTTAGGGGGTTGTGGTAACAATCGGTATCAACAAGTTCTAAGATTGCAACCAACCTGCTTTCATAAAGTAAAGGAATAAGCACAGCATTTTCTGCACCTTTTTCAAATGATTGCAATTCGAATAAAGGCTGCCCCTTATTCTTTGATAAATCAATACGAAGCAATTTTGAGGTTAATTGATTACTGATTGCAGAGGCGTAACTAGATGCATAATTGATGGTTGAAGTCGTTACATTAATTCCATCAAAAGACAAAACAGTACAACCATTGACAGGAAGAACCCCCGCACTATTTAATTGATAAATGGAAACAACCTTCATGGGGATCATTTCAAAAGTACCCTGAAGGATTCGTTTACAGGTAGAGTCAAGATTCGTATCGATAGAGAAGGCGGCGTTAGAATCGAGTAGCTTAAGGGAATGTGAAACCATATTTTTAAAGGATTCGAGTTTTTTGAGGAATAATTTTTGCTGTTTGTATGGTTTGATTTTTTGCAGTTGTCTTTGCACAGATTCCAAAAACTTATTTTGAGTCAAATCTTGGCTTTTGTCTAAATAATCTCGAACTCCTATGCGCATTGCGTGTAGTGGGGTTGCGAGGTTGGCATAACCTGTGACCAAAATTGCTACGATATCTGGTTGAAAAACAATTAAGTCTTCAAGCAAATCGAGGCCATTAAGCCCCGTACCTAAATTCCAATCTAAAATAGCAAGGTCAATGGGGTTATCCGCTGCGATTTTTAATGCGTGCTCGGCATCTTTCGCTTGATACACTTGTAGGTTAAGGTCAGATGATGCCAACCATTCTGCAAAAGTTTGCAAAACACCAGGCTCATCTTCTACTAAAAGAACCGCTTCATTGTTTTTCATAATTCCATTACTCGGATAGACAATTGCAATAATAGGGATTCAATATTTACTAACTTTATATTAACGCAATAAGAGGATGATTAAAATCAATTCCAAGTAGAACTCAAGTAGTTATGGTTAATTCTCCAAGCTTTCACTTGACTCGAACTAATTACCAATTAAAACTTAATTATTAAACTATTCAAGGATGATGGAATTGTTGTCATGGCTGATAACTTCAACTTCCCTTGCTTGCTTCAAGCAGCAACGGTATCGATTTTCGAAGGTAAAATATGCTTGATCACTTCAAGGAAGGGTAAGCGTTGGGTAATCCCCAAAGGGTCGATTTCCAAGGGTAAAACTGCACCTGAAACTGCCTTAATCGAGGCTTGGGAAGAAGCCGGTTTGACAGGGAAATTAGAGCAAAATCCTTTAGGCACATACACTTACGCAAAATCTGGGTTTTCTTACTTAGTTACCGTTTTTCTGATGCAAGTTACCAGCATCCTAGAGGTTTTTCCCGAACATCGGCTTCGCTTACGCAAATGGGTGACAATTTCTGAGGCTTTTTCACTCATTCAAGAAAAAGATCTTCAAGGCCTGCTGCAATCGTTACCTTTGGATTTAACACCACCCGACCTATTGATTTGTAAGCCAGAAATCGAACCAAGTGCAGTAATTTAGGGTGAAGCCCGTATAATGTTTTAGGTAAGGATATTAACTTAAAACACTATGCTGCTGAACCTTAATGCAACCTACAATTTCAAATAAAAAATTGCGCTTTGAATTGCCTCTTTCTACGGAAAGAAGCTCTGCACTTTGCCCGACCACCTATGAAGAAATGAAAGAAAGAGGTTGGGACGAAGTAGACATTGTTTTCGTTTCGGGTGATGCCTACATAGATCATCCAAGTTTTGCGATGGCGATTTTGGGTAGAAGTTTAGAAGCAGCCGGATTTCGCGTAGCGATGCTTTGCCAACCCGATTGGAAAAGTGTCGAGCCTTGGAGGCAGTTTGGCCGTCCCAGATTATTTTTCGCCATTAGTGCGGGCAACCTTGACTCCCTAATTAATCACTACACAGCAAATAAAAAAGTTCGTAATGATGATGCGTATTCTCCGGGGGGCAGAATAGGCCTGCGCCCCGACCGAGCCACCCTTCCCTACTGCCATCGTGCTAGGGAAGCATTTTCTGGCGTTCCAATTATTGCGGGCGGGGTTGAAGCCTCTTTACGCAGACTTGCCCATTACGATTACTGGAGCGACACGGTACGAAAATCAATCCTTCTGGATTGCAAAGCCGACCTACTCGCTTATGGAATGGGTGAAAAGACCATTGTTGATATTGCTAAGCGGCTTCAAGCTGGAGAAACGGTCCAACAACTGAGGGATATGAGGGGTATCGCCTTTACGCTAGGGGCCAAAGAAACTCCTCCACTGGGTCAAGAGCATTTAATTTCGGAAAGGTTTCCCGTACTTGACGAGTTGGGTAATAAAGTTCAAGTAGGTTTTGAATTGATACCTAGTTTTGAAAAAGTGAAGCAAGATAAACTTGCTTTTGTTCAAGCCACAAGATCAATCCATTTAAACACCAATCCTTTTAACGCAAAGACTCTTGTGCAGTATCACGACAACCAAGCGATCGTGGTAAACCCGCCTTGCTACCCGATTTCCACAGCGGAAATGGATCGTCTATTTGGGTTCCCCTACACGCGCAAGATTCATCCTAGCTATAAAGAGAGTATTCCTGCGCACGAAATGATCAAAGATTCTGTAACTATTATGAGAGGATGTTTTGGGGGTTGCACCTTTTGCTCTATTACCGCCCATCAAGGTAGGATCATTCAATCGCGGTCTGAAGAATCGGTACTGCTTGAATTGAAGAAAATGGGAAAAGATGATTCGTTTAATGGTATTGTAAGCGACATCGGCGGGCCGACCGCAAATATGTACAAAATGCGTTGCACAAGGCCAGAAGTCGAAGCCAAATGCAAAAGGCTTTCTTGTGTACACCCAACTATATGCAAACTGCTAGGCACCGATCACGGCCCGATAATCAAGTTAATGCAAAAAGCCCGTGAAATTCCTGGTATACGAAAAGTGCTAGTTGCCAGTGGTATACGAATGGATCTTGCCCAACTCTACCCTGAATATCTCGAAGAACTAACCGCACACCATGTGGGTGGGCATTTGAAAGTAGCCCCCGAAGCTGCAGATGAAAATGTGCTTCGATTAATGAAGAAACCATCGCACGATAACTTTCAGCATTTTTCCGATGAGTTTAAAAAGGCTTCCAAGAAAGCTGGAAAACCAAAGCAATACTTGGTGCCTTACTACATTGCTAGCCATCCTGGTTCTGATTTACATTCGATGATCGGCCTAGCTTTGTTTTTAAAACGCAACGGCTATAAGCCAGATCAGGTGCAAGATTTCATTCCGGCACCATTTGATATTGCTACCTGTATGTATTACACAGGCATCGACCCGATGACGGGTGAAGAGGTTTACATTGCAAAGAACATCAAGGACCGAAAGATGCAAAGGGCCTTACTTCAATTCTTCAAGCCGGAGAATTATTTTGAAGTAAGAAAAGCACTTGAAACAGCAGGTAGGGCCGACTTGATTGGGAATTCCTGTGATGCGCTTATTTCTGCAAACCCGCCCAAGGAAGCTTTGCAAGCCAGAATTGATAAGGCAAATCGAGCTATGGGAAATAACCGACCCGATAGGAATAATGCAGCAAGCAACCCTACGGAGGGCGATCACTACCATTCTCCCGCAAACAATCCTGCAAACAAACATACAAAGGGATATCGTCCGGGACGATCTTCCGCAAAAAAAAGGCCTAACAGCTAAACTACGCTTATGTTAAAAAATATCATTCATAAAGTTTCTGAAGAAAGCGAAGGGGCAACTCTTGCTTCTATCATTCGTAAGATTAATCCAGAATTAACTTGGTCGATGATTAAAAAGCTGATTGCTTTAGGTCACGCAAAAATCGGCAGCGATATTTGCCTTGATCCCGTCCGAAGGGTTCATCAAAACGAAGAGGTTGAATTACTTGCCAAGCCGGAAAGTAAGGCTTTGGTCAGGCAAGAAATCACCTTCCGTTATATTGACCAACATCTAGTGGTTGTTGAAAAACTTGCTGGTATTAATTCTGTCAGGCACCCCGCAGAACGCGACTGGAAAGAATCTAGGAAGTCTCTTAGCCCTACACTCGAAGACCTAGTTACCGCACAAATTGGTTTTCTTGAAAAAAGACAAATTAAAGGGCGAGCCAACAGGCTTCGCGTGGTGCAACGACTCGACAAAGAAACCAGTGGACTTTTAGTTTTTGCCCGTTCCGCTGACGCGGAGCGAGGTTTGGGTAAACAATTTTTTAATCACACGGTCGAACGAAAATACATCGCCTTAATCCCCGGTGTTCTACTTCCACAATCAATTGAATCTTACTTGGCAAGAGACCGAGGCGATGGCAGGCGAGGCAGCACCACCCTCCCAGGACAAGGAAAAAAAGCTACCACCCATATTCATATTATTGAGCGACTTAAAGGTTTCACTTTACTTGGGTGTCAGCTAGAAACTGGTCGTACTCACCAAATTAGAATTCATCTTGCTGAACAGGGTCACCCTGTTTGTGGCGAAAAAGTTTACCGAAATGCCCCGGGGGGAGTCGTTCTTCCAGATGGCAGTGGCTTTCCACGCCTTGCACTTCACGCCTCCGAACTTGGGTTTATTCACCCCTTATCCGGCGAACCTCTTCACCACGCCATGGACTTGCCTCCAGATTTCACCTCTCTTCTTAACCGATTACGATAAATCATCCAACGAGAATCAGACCCTATTATGGAAATTAAATGGCACGACCTTGACCCCGATTCTGGTGATAAACGATATATTTCAGCTAGTCGTTTTGCTATGGTTTGGAGTTTTAAATTTAAATTTACTAAACGAGGCGACTGGACCAAAGGACTAATTCCCACTCGAACTATGTGGCTTCATATCCTTGATGGACTCAAGCGCAGACTTCAAAGGAGAGAAGGCGTAGACGAGAAAGATATTAAGCAAGTAGATAATATACTTTTGAATTACCCGCCAGAAGATGAGGAAGTTAACTCCCCGGAGCTTTAACCTCGGTTCCAGGGATTTTTTTGTAGATCAACATACTCATCGGTGGCTTAGATTGCAAAAATCCTGCAAGTTGAGGAACGGCGCCTTTTTCGGTTTTTTCCATATCATTTAAACCTCCAACTACCTTTGGTAATAATTCTTCTAAATAAGGGTTTTTTACATCCCTTCGTACTTCTTCTAGCGCATCAGTAATCCTTGCGGCATAAAACTTCCAAGGAAATAGCTTTTCAGCATCGGAATCATTCCGAGAATTATACCGCTGAAAGAAATCGACTAGAAAAGAACCAAACTGAAATACAGCAGCATCAAGGTTATACTCGTTAGGGTCTTCTAGTTCGGGTCGAAGGTTAAGTAAACCAATGGCGGCTTCGACTTTTTCATCTAAGCGAGGTTCGGGCTTGACATCAACTCCAGCAGCGATTTTAGCAAGAATTAGTGCTGTTTTACCTTTTTTACCTACCAATGGCGTTCTTGACTGGGCTAATGCTTTTATCGCCTCTCTTCTTAAAACTCTATACCCTTCTACAATTTCAGGAGCAGTTCCCGCAGGATAAACCGTGGGTGTTTCGATCAAGTTAGCAAGAGTTTCTGCAACCTTGGTTTCGGTTGCTGGATTTAAGAAAATGCGATTGCTAGATTTTTTAACAGTTGCAAGAGGCCGAAGGGCTTTGTAGGTTTCCCGAATACCTTTCAATGCATAAAGTTTCATACCATCGTCTTGTCCCTTTTGAACAACAGCGACTAAAGATTCCATAAATTGATCGGGCAAAGCTTTTTGACCGTTAAAGTCACAATATCCGATTTCTGCCGCTGCCATACTTTGCATTCGAACCGCATTGATACGGGCATTGATGGAAGTATTGGGGAAAATTAGCGAAGTATGTTCCAGTAGCTTAGAAATAAAGATTGAATTAAAAGGGGTGTTCGGCTTATTTTTCAACTGTTTTAAGACACTTTCAAACTCACGAAATGCAGAGTCCATTTTACCCGGTTCCATTTGGAATTCCGGCCTAGTAACCCTATAGGAATAATAACGAGCATTCGCATCAATAGCAGCAACAAGTTCTTTGTTTTTTGCATCAAATTCACCCTCACCCCTAAGCGCTTTATTATAAATATCCGAGTATTTGGTTCGTTCTTTTAAAAGTTCATCAAACCCAGTAGGTGGAAGGGGTTGAGCCCAAGCAAGCATTGGGATGGTAAGAACGAGGAAGCCAAGAAGTTTGTGTAAACGAATAATTGCGACCATTTTTGATTCCCTAGGCTGCAGATACTTGGACTCAAAATGCTAATAAGAGCATAATAACCAAAAATAATAACACTTAAAAGTAAAGTATGTTGGAATTATTTTCGAATATGGTCTGAATCTGAAAATTTCTTGGCCAGATGAAGCTCTTGAAATTCTCGAGGAGTGAGGTGCTCTAGTGTAGCATCCTGAGCGGTGATTCTATACCAACGCTGGGCGGGCTGAGAACAAGCTAATTTATCCCAAACGAGGTAGAGGTACCAGCAAGGCCTAACCTTATCATTATTCATTAGATGAGCCGTTGTCAGTTCACCCGCTGCGCGGAACAAAAGTGACTCAAGATTTTGGTCATTGGGTTCGGTTTGCTCACCCTTTTTGGTTTTTTCACGCGCTAAGAGATACAATCCAATGCCTCGATTTAAATGCTCTTCATAGGCATCGCCCATTTTTTCTGCTATGGACATCAACCGACTGTGGGCGTGAATTAAATGTCGATTAGCCTGCTCACCAAACTGTTGTGTATCTTTTACAAATATTAAAAATTGATGCCTAGCCTCTTCTATTTGGTCCATACGAAGCAAAAGGTCTGCGTAATTCTGCCTGATGATGACATTCCCAGGTTCCAATTCTAAACAAATTTTCAAATGAATTGCTGCAATGGAATCACTTCCCTGACTAAGGAAAGCTGCCGCCATCGAAAGATGAGCTTTTGCAGAGTCGGGGTCTAACTCAAGAGAGCGCCTGAAGAAATGAATAGCTATTTGTGGGTTACCAGTTTCCAAAGCAACCAGACCTTTTTTCCAAAACAAATCAGCAGAGGGACTGTCGGCTTGGCTATCTGCAAGACAAACCAGGGGCATTCCTGCCAATAAAATTATCAGAAAAAAATAGGCAACAATGGCTTTTATCATCATCTCCTCAGAAGACGAAGGAACAGATTTCTCATATTCCTTATCGACCGAGAAAGGCTGAAGGATAAGTAATAGAATTGATTGAATTCGAGGGGATAGAATGCCGACAAGCTGAAAAAAGAATTTTTCAGCTTTCCTTATTTGCCTAAATTAAGAATTCGCCCCCATACTGACGCCTAATTTTTCTAAAGCTTCGCATTCAATTTGCCTAACTCGTTCTCTGGTAAGGCCAAGGCTTTCGCCAATTTCTTTAAGAGTTTTGGGTTCTGCATCATCTAAGCCAAAGCGCATTTTAAGAACTGTTGCCTCTCGGGGATCCATTTTAGTTAATAAATCTCGCACATGAACAAGATCATCCGCTGCAACCATTTCGTTATCAGGGGTTTTGCAATTTGAATCCATTATCATTTCTTCAAGAGACCAGCCGCTATCATTTTGTTCTGGTTGAGGGGCAGAATGATAAACCTTAATAGCTTTCTTAATGATACTCAGCTTCTTTTTAGGAAGATCAAGGCTTGCAGCAATTTCTTCGTGGGTAGGTGGCCTACCTAATTCATCGTGAAGAATGGCATTAGCCCTTCTCCACTTGGCAAGAAGTTCGACCATATAAGCAGGAACTCGGATGGTTTTTGCTGTATTAACTAAGGCCCTTTTGATGGATTGTTTGATCCAGTAGCTTGCATAAGTGCTAAAGCGGGTATTCATAGTTGGGTCAAATCCTTCGACAGCCCTTAACAGCCCAAGATTTCCTTCTTCAATTAAGTCTTGTAAGGCAAGGCCTTTACCAGTGTAACTACGAGAAATATTTACTACGAGACGGAGGTTTGCACGAACCATCCGATCTCGGGCTTCGGCGTCACCTTTTTCAATCCGGTACGCAAGTTGCTTTTCCTCATCCGCATTGAGGAGAGCCGTCTCATTAATTTCCTTTAGATAAGTTTCTAAGGGAGATTGGACTGCATCACTGGGAAGGCGACGGGGTCGAGTCATATTGTTTTCCGGTGGTTCACAAAGCCGCAAAGCTATATTTAGCTACTCATACATTTTAACAAAGGAAGGCTCTTCACAACTTGAAGATGAAAAATTTCACCAACAAGAAAACCAAAAAGGCAACCTTGGCTACCTCATTTATCGACCTGATAACGCCAACTCTGAAAAGTTGTTATGGTTATAGCAAGCCCAAGTTGTCAGGCAGATATTACTAAGGAACTAACCCTTGTAGCCTCTCAAACAGAAAAGATGAGCATAATACAATGATAAGGGATTATTGTTACAATCGGAACAAAAAAGAAACCGCCCAGAAGAATTACTTCCTGGGCGGTTAATTTTATTAAAATAATCGTTACTCTTTTTCAGGCATATTGATTAAATTACCTGGGCCTGAAGAACCCGTCCCGCCACGCAACTCACGGGAAGGCTTGTTGGCTGAATCTTCATCGCTGGTTTCTTCTGGTTCTACATAAGGTTCGTTCAGTTTTCTGCGTGACAAGCCGATCTTGCGATCTGCTGCATCCACTCGAAGAACTCTTACATCAACTTCATCACCCACCTTGACAACTTCTTCGGGACTTTCGATTTTATCATCAGAAAGCTCGGAAATATGAAGCAGGCCTTCCAAGCCGGGTTCGAGTTCAACGAACACGCCAAAGTTAGTCAGCTTGGTTACCTTACCCTTACGAAGTTCACCTGGCTTGTAGCGACCAGGGATATCACCTTCCCAAGGATCGTTGTTCATTTGTTTCAGACCAAGAGCAATACGCTTTCTTTCCTGATCAACATTTAAAACAACACAGGTAACATTATCACCCTTGTTTACGACTTCACTTGGGTGGGTAACCTTACGGACCCAACTCATATCGGTAACATGAAGAAGACCATCGATACCTTCTTCGATTTCGATGAATGCCCCGTAGTTGGTGAGGTTTCGAACTGCACCTGAAACAATGGTACCTGGGGGATACCTCTCCGCGACTTTGTCCCAAGGGTTGTTTTGAACTTGCTTCATACCTAAAGAAATTTCTTGCTTGTCTTTATTGATATTAAGGACTTGCACTTCGATCTGATCACCAATCGAAACCATTTCATTAGGGTGGTTAATGCGCTTGGTCCAGCTCATTTCACTGATATGAACAAGGCCTTCGATGCCGGATTCGAGTTTTACGAAAGCGCCATAACTCATAACATTGACGACTTCGCCAGAATGTCGGCTATTCATAGGGTATTTATCAGCAACGCTAGCCCAAGGGCTTTGAGATTTCTGCTTAAGACCAAGGGCAATTTTTTCACGGTCTTTATCAACAGAGATAACAAATACTTCAAGCTGTTGGTCAATATGAACCACTTCGTGAGGATTGCTAACACGGCCCCAAGTCATATCGGTGATATGAAGCAGACCATCGATACCGCCCAAGTCGACGAAAGCGCCGAAGTCTGCGATGTTCTTGACCACCCCTTTGCGAATTTGGTTGGGTTCGATTTCGGAGAGCAATTTTTTCTTAAGGTCTTCGCGCTGATCTTCAAGCAATTTTCGTCTGCTAACAACGATATTTCTGCGAACTTCATCAATTTTCAGAATCTTACATTCGATACTACGGTTGATGTAATCGCCGATATCAGGCGGCCTACGAATATCAACTTGTGAGGCTGGAAGAAACACATTAACACCAATATTTACCAGCAATCCACCCTTGATTTTCTTGGTAACCATACCATTGATCACATCGCCTTCTTTGTGCTTGGTAATAATCATTTCCCATTCTTTTTGTCGCTTTGCCTTACGGTAGCTTAGAAGAATAGCACCTGTTTCATCTTCGACCGATTCAAGCAGGACTTGGATATCTTCGCCAGCTTTGGGCATAACGATTTCACCGGTGGCATCATCAAACCATTCATTAAGAGGAATAACGCCTTCACTTTTATAACCGATATCGATAACGACATTATCGCCTTCAATTCGTGCGATTCTACCTTTGACTATTTTATTTGATTCAAATGCTTGCTGGTCATCAGACAACCAGTTTTCGACATCATTGTTTGTTTCTGGGCGATTAAAGGCGGCTGCCAACTCGAGGTCCATTTCGGATTCTGACAGATCAAATTGTCGTAAAAGGTTTCTATTAACCATAGGATAGGAATAAACTCCAAGGCAGTTCTCTCTAAGAACCGAATAATCAGATGTAAATCAAAGCGATATATAAGAGAGGAACAGCGTTAAAAAGAAAAGCAATGGCGGATGAAAACATATTTCATCATCTTCGCCTGCCCTATAAATATTATAGAAAATATGGAGAATTGAACCAGAGAGGAAGTGGATTTCCTCTCTGGTAAAGAGGATAAGAGGGATTATTCGGGAAAAAGGGGTGTACTTAGGTATCTTTCGCCAAGGTCTGGTAGGATAACCACGATTAATTTACCCGCATTTTCAGGCCGGTGAGCAACTTGGACAGCTGCAAATGCCGCTGCACCACAGCTCATCCCGCACAAAAAACCTTCTTCTCGTGCCATCCTGCGAGTCATATCAAAGGAGTCTTCATCATTCACCAGAATGACTTCATCAATGATACTAAGGTTCAAAACACCCGGTATAAAACCAGCTCCAATGCCCTGAATTTTATGCCTTCCAGGTTTAATTTCTTCATTTTTCAGTCTTTGCGTGATAACGGGGCTAGAGGCGGGCTCTACCGCAATTGCTTTAAAAGACGGCTTTCTTGCCTTAATAACTTCACTAATGCCCGTGATTGTGCCTCCGGTTCCTACACCCGAAACTAGGATATCAACCTTTCCATCCGTATCGCGCCAAATTTCCTCAGCAGTAGTTTTGCGGTGTGTTTCGGGGTTCGCGGGATTCATAAATTGTTGTGGCATGAAAGAATTCGGCGTATTCGCTATCAATTCCTCGGCCTTGGCCACTGCACCACTCATCCCTTTTTCGCCCGAAGTCAGCACGATTTCTGCGCCAAAAGCTTTCAGCAAACGCCTTCTTTCCAAACTCATCGTTTCTGGCATCGTCACGATTAACTTGTAACCTCGGGCAGCGCAGGTAAAGGCTAAGCCGATACCGGTGTTGCCACTTGTAGGCTCGATGATAATAGTGCCTTCTTTAATTTTGCCTTCTTTTTCAGCGGTATTAATCATATTTACCGCAATACGATCTTTAACTGACCAAAGCGGATTAAAATTTTCTAGCTTTGCTGCTACGGTAGCCTTTGCATCCCCAACGACCCTTCGCATCCGAATCAGGGGAGTATTACCCACACACTGAGTGATGTCGTCATAAATTCTCCCACGCAATTGATATGATTCCATGAAACGACTCCTGAACATAAAACTTTTAAACTTACGCCTAACTTAATTGATGCTTACCTTTACACGGGAAAAGGTTTCTTATCAAGAGATTCTATCCAATTTGAAGGTTGCAAACCTAGTAATAAGCTGTTTTCGTTGCGGATTTATTAAACTTATTATTAGCTTACCTTCTAATTTCATTACCAACTACCGACTTCATTTATTTATTGTTAACGCTTATATTCCAAGTTTAGCTTAGATAAATCCTTTTTAAAGCTAGGAGTTACGCAGTTGGAACTAAATCGCCCCTATTCGGGTGGAATTTGGGAAAGACAGGATGATCAGAAAAAGATGAAAACTGCCTAAACAACCAAATTATGGGCAACTGCGTAAGTCCTAAAAGCATTCAATTAGTGTAAATTTAAAGTAATGTTTAAGATTTAAGGAAAAGCTAAATGAACAACTGGCTTAACAATATTTGTTGTCTAACCGATTCCTACAAGGTTAGCCATTTCAAGCAATATCCCCCAAACTCGAAGCGCGTTTATTCGTACTTTGAGTCTCGCACCGGGGCGACATTTCCTCAGACGACTTTCTTTGGCCTACAGTATTTTCTTAATAACTACCTTGCGGGGCAGGTTGTTACACAAGCAAAAATTGACGAAGCCGACCAATTATTCTTTCAGCACTTCAACCAGAAACCAGTTTTCAATCGCAAAGGCTGGGAACACATTCTTCACAAACACAACGGACACCTTCCCATCCGTATCAAAGCAGTACCCGAAGGGATGACCATCGATCAATCGAATGTTTTAATGACAATAGAAAACACAGATGATGAAGTTTTTTGGCTGACTAATTACCTCGAATCACTTCTAGTTCAAGTTTGGTATTCTTCCACGGTTGCTACTCAAAGCAGGGTTATGAAGGAAATTCTACTTCGTTATTTGAAGGAAACAGGCGACCCATCTGGGCTTCCTTTTAAATTGCACGATTTTGGGTTCAGAGGTGTTACTTGCCCAGAGCAAGCAGCACTAGGCGGTGCAGCACACTTGGTAAATTTCTCGGGCACTGACAATGTTGCAGGCCTGATGTTGGCACGCAAGTTTTACGATGCCTCTATGCCAGGCTTCTCTATTCCTGCTGCCGAGCACAGCACCATTACCAGTTGGGGCGAGCAAAATGAAGTTCAAGCGATGGCTAATATGCTACTCCAATACCCCGATGGTCTTGTTGCTTGTGTCTCGGATAGCTTTGACATTTACCGTGCTTGTTCCGAGTTTTGGGGCACCCAACTCAAAGATAAAGTTTTAGCTCGCGACGGCGTTTTAGTTGTTCGACCCGACAGCGGAGACCCCCCTACAGTTGTCAACAAAGTACTTGAAATACTTGGAGAAAAATTTGGTTTTAAAACTAACGATAAAGGATACAAAGTTTTACATCCTAAGGTTCGAGTGATTCAAGGCGATGGCATTGATTACTTTATGCTTAATAAAATTCTTGAGTTGGTAAAATCTAATGGCTGGTCTATTGATAACATCGCTTTCGGTTCGGGGGGAGGGTTATTACAAAAGCTTAATAGAGATACCCAAAAGTTTGCTTTTAAGTGTTCTTCTATTTTAGTTGCAGATGAGATTAGGGAGGTTTATAAAAGACCAATAACTGGAAGTGATAAGAATTCAAAGAGGGGTAGGTTAAAACTTATAATCAACGATAGTCCTCAAGGAAGAGTTTTCTTAACAATTCCAGAAAGCCAAACTGGCGCAGACTTGATGCAAATTGTTTTTGAAAACGGCATCATTAAACGGAAGCATACTTTCGATGAAGTTCGTGATAATGCAAAATTATACCCTCAATAGTAATAATTAAAATGATTACTATTGAACAAACAAACAAGGAATAGATATGAAAACACCTCATAAGCTTGTAATTATTGGAGGAGGCTTTGCGGGCACTGCTGTAACTCGGGCCATTGATTGCAACCTTGCTTCTACGGAGATTCAAACCGTTCTTATCGATAGAAAGAACCATCACCTTTTCCAACCTTTGCTTTATCAAGTTGCGACAGGGGGCCTTTCTCCTGCTAATATTGCGACTCCTCTTAGATCCATTTTTCGAAGCAAAAAATCAGTTAAAGTTGTGATGGCACAAGTTAAGGAGATTGATCCTACTGAAAAAACCATCCTCCTTGATCACGGGGAAAAAGTTCATTTTGATACCTTAGTTCTTGCTGCGGGGGCAACTCATCATTATTTTAATCACCCCGAGTGGGAATCACTAGCTTTAGGGTTAAAAACTATTGAAGACGCCACCAGCATTCGAAGAAAGATTTTAAGTGCTTTTGAGGAAGCAGAAAGGTCAAACGACCTTGAAACACAAAAGAAAATGCTAACCTTTGTAGTAATTGGTGCAGGGCCAACAGGCGTGGAAATGGCGGGGGCTATTGCTGAACTTGCTCATAAAACTTTACGCGGGGAGTTTAGAAATATTCAACCTGAAACAGCTAGGATTATTTTAATCGAAGGATCTAATAGACCACTTGGTGGGTTTAAAGAAGTTCTCTCCGCCTACGCTGCCAAGACTTTACAAAGTATTAAAGTTGAATTGCACCTCAATTCTTTGGTGGAAGATATTACATCAGAGCAAGTCGTTTATAAATTTGAAAATCAGCTTTTTACTATTCCTACGCGAACTATAATTTGGGCTGCGGGTGTTAAGGCAAATCCTCTTGCAAATTGCCTTGCGAAATCTACGGGAGTTGCGCTTGACCGTGCTGGAAGAATTATGGTTCTGCCAAACTTAGAAATTCCAAATCATCCTTCGATTTTTGCACTTGGGGATATTGTTCATTATCCAAATGCAGATGGGGGAATATTGCCTGGTATTGCACCTGTTGCAATTCAACAGGCCCAATTCCTTGCAAAATTAATAAAGGCCAGAATTAACCAAACTCCCGAACCTTCTTTTACTTATTATGATAAAGGAAGTATGGCAACCATTGGCAGGTCGGCTGCTGTTGCTGATCTAGGCTGGACCACGTTAAGTGGTTTTTTTGCTTGGATGGCTTGGCTTTTAATTCATTTACTTTTCATTATTCAATTCCAAAATAAAATTCTTATTATGTTTCAGTGGGCGTGGAATTATCTTACTTTTAATCGTTCTGCAAGAATCATAATGCAGAATGAACCTAACCCATAATTTCGACAGTTTCATTCCTCGCCATTATTGGGTTGTCATTTTAGTTATGACGAATAATCTTTCTTATATGATTAAAAAAGTTATTATTTTTGATTTTGGCAATGTCATTGGGATGTTCAGTCATTTAAAAGCTGCGATGCAGATGGCCAGCCATTGCAATAAGGATACCGAAACTATTCGAAAGGTTTTATTCAACGAAACCACTGAAAACGAGCTAGAAAAAGGTAATCTTTCACCTGAACAATACCGGAAAATCACATGCGACTTACTGAATATCAACTGCCAAGATCACGAATTTGACCTCGCGTTTAGCGATATGTTTACGCCCAATGATGCGGTTTGCAACATCATCCCACACCTAGCAAAATCCCACAGGCTAATTTTGCTAAGCAACACTAATTGGTTCCATGCGAAGCGTTTTCTTGTACAGTTCGACCAAGTCCTTCGCCATTTTGATTCGATGATTTTGTCTCACGAAGTCGGTTGCAGAAAACCTGACCGCCTGATTTATGATATTCTCAACAGAAAGACTAACACCAAACCTTCTGACTGCTTTTTTATTGATGATCTTTCTGTTAATATTCAAATAGCAAAAGATTGCGGTTGGAGTGGTATTATTTATCATCCTGAAATAAATCTTAAAAAAGAACTGGTAACTTACGATATTTGTTTTTAAATGATTGATTCGGGCTATTGTAGTATTGAGCATTCTTTAATTTTAGTTGAACTTTGTACTTGTAATTAGAATGGAGTTTATAATGAACCTTATTGAAAAAGCAGATCCTGAAGTTTGGCAAGCAATGCAGCACGAAAAAATCAGGCAGCAAGATGGCCTCGAAATGATTGCCTCTGAAAATTACACCAGTCCCGCCATTATGGCGGCTCAAGGATCCGTGCTTACCAATAAATATGCTGAAGGCTATCCTGGCAAGCGCTACTACGGCGGATGTGAATTTGTTGATGTTGCAGAATCTCTTGCGATTAATAGGGCTTGCCAGCTTTTTGGGGCGGAACACGCTAATGTGCAACCCCATGCAGGGGCCAGCGCAAATATGGCGGTTTATTTTTCTTGCTTGCAACCTGGGGACACCATTCTTGGTATGAACCTAGCACACGGCGGACATCTTACCCACGGTATGCACCTTAATTTCTCAGGCAAACTTTACAAAATCATTCCATACGGCGTGAAGCAGGATGACGGCAGGATTGATTACGAGGAAGTGGCCAAACTTGCTAAAGAGCATAAACCAAAATTAGTTCTTGCTGGGGCTAGCGCTTATTCTAGGATTATCGATTTCACCCGCTTTGCTGAGATTGCTAGAGAAAACAAGTCACTTTTTATGGTGGATATGGCGCACATTGCTGGCTTGGTTGCAGGGGATCAACATCCATCGCCTGTGCCTTGGGCAGATTTTGTTACCACCACAACCCATAAGACATTGCGTGGGCCTCGAAGCGGCTTAGCAATGTGTAAAAAAGAGTGGGGTGAAAAGCTGGACAAATCTGTTTTCCCTGGGATGCAAGGCGGGCCACTTATGCATGTTATTGCTGCTAAAGCCATTATTTTCAAAGAAGCTATGCAACCCGCTTTCAAAGCCTATGCTGCTCAAATTGTTGCTAACGCTCGAACTGTTGCACACGAAATTTTGGCCCGAGGACACAAGATTATTTCAGGCGGCACCGACAACCATATGATGTTGGTTGATGTCAACCATAAGGGGTTAAGCGGCAAGATTGCTGAAAAGGCACTTGATGCCGCTGGCATTACGATTAATCGCAACGGTATTCCGTACGACACAAGAAAACCTCTAGATCCTTCTGGCATACGAATTGGTACGCCTGCCTTGACCACAAGGGGGATGAAAGAATTAGAGATGAAGACAATTGCAAATTGGATTTGCGATATTTTAGGGAACCCCGATGACAAGAACTTGCAGGGCAAAGTGCATAGCGAAATCAAGGAACTTTGCAAGAGTTTCCCAGCACCTTCAGAACTAGCTTGATAGTTGCTCTAAAAGTTTCTAATATTTTGGTAGAGGGAATTTTAAAAGGCTAAATATCATCTGTAATTTTGATGACAAAGGCCTTAGTTTTATCTTTATTTGTTGAGGATTCATGGCTTTAGAGACCGCATTACACGCTTGGCATTCTTCTCACGGAGCAAGAATGGTCGACTTTGGTGGCTGGGATATGCCGGTTCAATATTCCACCATTGTTGAGGAACACTTGGCGGTTCGAAATGCATCTGGTATTTTTGATATAAGTCATATGGGCAGGTTAAAAATTACTGGCCCGGATGCGACCAGCTTCCTCCAAAAAATCTGTTCTAATAATTGCTCTAACCTTAAAATAGGACAAGTTCGTTACAATCTTGTTTGCAATGAAAATGGTACAATCCTTGATGATATTTTGGTTTATAACCTTGCTGCTGATTACCTCTTAGTTGTTAATGCTTCTAATCGTTTGAAAATTGTTTCTTGGCTTCTTAGGCACGCAACATCCTTTAACATTCAAATCGAAGATCAAACTCTTTACACCAGTATGATTGCTGTCCAGGGGCCAACCGCTATCCCTGTTGCAAAAGATTTAATTGCAGATGATACATCTAACCTTGGGTACTATTTTAATTTTGATACAAAGGTTATGGGTATTCCAAGCTTGGTTAGTAGAACGGGCTACACGGGTGAAGACGGAGTTGAAATCATCGTGCCTAAGGGTGAAGAACTTAAGGTTTGGGATAAACTGGTTAGCTTAGGGGTCCAACCTTGTGGGCTAGGTTGCAGAGATACATTAAGGCTGGAAGCTGGTATGCCACTTTATGGGCACGAGATTGATGAAAATACGAATCCTTTGGAAGCGGGACTGAGCTGGGCTGTCAAGTTTGATAAAGGGGATTTTATTGGCCGAGATGCTTTAAACACTGAAAAAAACAATCCATCTGGGCAAACTAGGGTAGGCATTGAACTTTTTAGTAAAAGGATTCCTAGAGAAGGCTGCCCGATTATAAAATCTGGGATTGTTTCTGGGGAAGTTACTAGTGGGACTTTTTCTCCAACCTTTAACAAACCAATTGCAATGGCTTTCGTGCCTCTTACTTTAGCCTCGGTTGGCACAGAATTAGAGGTTGATATTCGTGGTAAGTTTGAATCATGCAAAGTTGTAGCTTTGCCTTTTTACAAGCGGAAAACTACTTAACGGCTTTAGTTTGCCTTTAGGTAATTTGTATGGTACTTGGTAGCGTTGCCTTTTGTTGCTTATCATTATTATGTAGCTTTATTGCTTCAAGGAGAACACTGTAATGGATCCTAAAAAACTCAAGTATGCTAAGACTCACGAGTGGGCATTAATTGAAGGTAACATTTGTACGGTTGGACTTACAAAATTTGCAGTCGACCTTTTGACTGACGTTATTTACATCGATATGCCTGATGTTGGCGACCCTGCATTAAAAGGTGACAGTTTTGGTGAAATTGAATCAGTAAAAGCGGTTAGTGATATATATGCGCCTGTGGAGGGCGAAATAACTGAGATTAACGACAAGCTTGTTGCTGACCCAACTACAATATCTCAAGACCCTTATGGCAAAGGTTGGTTGATTAAAATTAAGATAGAAGGTAAGCAAAACCTTGATCATTTAATGTCTTACGATGCTTATGAAAAACAGATTTGCTCTGATGCGCATTAGTATTTTTTTTGGGTCGCACTTTTTAAAGGAGTTGAATCGTGTCTTATCTGCTTAACACACCTGATGATAAAGTCGATATGCTGAAAAAAATTGGTGCAACCAGCATCGATGATCTTTTTAGTAATATTCCAGATTCTGTTCGAATGAAGCGGCTTCTTGATATTCCAAAGTCTCTCACCGAAATTGAACTTACCCGGCATATCGACCTACTTGCAAACGCTAATCTTTCTGCGGAACGATCCGTTTGTTATTTAGGTGGTGGCAGTTATGATCATTTTATTCCTGCCGTCGTAGACACTGTTTCCTCTAGAAGCGAATTTTACACTGCTTATACCCCTTATCAGGCAGAAGCTAGTCAAGGCAGTTTACAAGCTTTTTTTGAATTTCAGACGATGATTTCCCAGTTGACCGCTATGGATATTTCTAATTCTAGCCTGTATGAAGCAGGTTCTAGCTTGGCAGAAGCTATTTTAATGGCAATGGCGATTACAGGTAGATCTGGCACGGTTTTGGTAGCGGAAACCGTACATCCTGAGTATAGACTTTCCTTTACTACCTACCTTGCAAATCTTGAACCAAAGGTTGTTACTGTTGCTTGTCCAGGTGGAAAGATGTGCCTAAATGACCTTGCTTCTAAACTTGATGATTCTGTTTGTTGTGTAATTGTACAGCATCCTAATTTCTTTGGTAACCTTGAAGAAGTTGAAGAAATTTCCAAGCTTGTTCATGCAAAAGGTGCTTTGTTTGTTGTTGCTTACGATCCGATCAGCCTTGGAATATTAAAAAAACCTGGCGAATACGATGCTGACATTGCGATTGCAGAAGGGCAATGCTTGGGCAACCCAATGATTTATGGTGGCCCCTACTTGGGCCTTCTTTCTTGCAAGGAAGCTTTTGTTAGAAAAATTCCTGGCAGGTTGGTTGGTCAAACTGTTGATCGCAATGGTAAACGCTGTTGGGTGCTTACTTTGCAAACCCGCGAGCAACATATTCGAAGAGAAAAAGCAACCAGCAACATTTGTACTAACCAAGGGCTATTTGCCTTGAGGGCTGCTGTTTACCTTGCTGCTGTTGGCCCTAAAGGACTTACAGAAACTGCTGAACTTTGCTTCAGAAAAGCTCATTACCTTATGGACTTACTTTGCAAGATTCCTGGCGTCAAGCCTAAGTTCAATCTTCCGTTTTTCAAAGAATTCACTATCGAACTTCCTTGCAATGCTCAGTTAATTATTGATTCGCTTGTAGATGACGGCATTCTTGCGGGTTTATCGCAAGCTCGGTGGAACCCAAATCTGGTTAATGTTATGACCATTGCAGTTACTGAGAAGCGAACTCGATCTGAACTTGATAATTATGCAGCGGCATTTGGTGCGGCTGTTAATTCATTTATTGCCCACGATAAATCCAAAGCGTTTAAATCCTAACTTAATTTAACTTTCCTGCATCATTTAGAGGATATTATGGACAAGTCACAATCTACAGGTTTATTGTTTGAGATTAGTCACAAAGATAGGCGATGCCATCTTTTGCCTGACTGTGATGTTCCTATCAAAAGTTCTTCCGAATTGCTCGATAAGAAATATCTTAGCAATCAATCGACGGGGTTACCTGAAATTGCAGAGATTGACCTGATACGCCATTTCATTAATTTATCTACCAAAAATATGGCTATCGATTGCAACTTTTATCCTCTTGGAAGTTGTACGATGAAATATAATCCCAAGCGCCACGAAAGACTTGGCTCGCTTGGTGGTTTATCTAATGTTCACCCTTTGCAGGATGACAAGACTTGTCAGGGAATGCTTGAAATTTTATGGGAAATGCAAAATTATCTTGGCGAAATCGCTGGTCTTGATGGCGTTTCTTTGCAACCTGCCGCTGGTGCTCAGGGTGAATTAACTGCTTTACTTGTTGCTGCTGCTTATTTCAAAGATAAGAAAGAACATCGGACCAAGGTTCTTATTCCTGATAGCGCACACGGGACTAATCCTGCTAGCGCTGCCATTGCCGGGTTCGATACTATAACGATTAAAAGTAATGCAAATGGTAGAGTTGATATGGAAGACCTTATTTCCAAAATTGATGATAAGACCGCTGTTTTCATGATTACAAACCCCAATACTCTTGGCCTTTTTGATGAGCAGATCGTCAAAATTACCGATCTAATTCACAAAGCTGGTGGCTTGGTTTATCTGGATGGGGCCAATATGAATGCGATCCTTGGTATTACCAGACCGGGTGATTTTGGTGCGGATATGATGCATTACAATGTGCACAAAACTTTCACTGGGCCACACGGGGCGGGCGGCCCCGGATCGGGGCCCATTGCTGTTAGAAAACAATTAATTCCTTTTCTTCCTGCTCCTATTATTATTAAAACCACCGATGGATTTAAACTTGATTACGATCGACCTAAATCGATTGGCAGGGTTCGAAGTTTCTTTGGTAATGTTGGGATTTTGCTGCGTGGCTATTTCTACATTCGCACACTTGGCCCCGATGGTCTTAAGCAGGTTAGTGAAAATGCCGTCCTTAATGCCAATTATTTACTTAGTCTTCTTAAAGATTCTTTTGATATTCCACATGGTGACCGTTGTATGCATGAATTTGTTGCCAGTGCTAGAAACCTGCGCAAAGAAAAAAAGATTAGCGCGATGGATATTGGGAAGCGGTTGCTGGATTATGGATACCACGCACCTACTGTTTACTTTCCCTTAGTCGTTTCTGAAGCAATGATGATGGAACCTACAGAAACTGAAAGTAAGGAAACTTTGGATAGTTTTGCTGCAACCTTAATTAAAATCCGTGATGAAGATGCTGAATTCCTGCATAATGCACCTCATTCACTTGATATCAGCAGGCCTGATGAAGTAAGAGCCGCCAAGGAACCCGTCCTCCGCTGGAAAAAGTAATTTCATTCCTTTTCAAAGGGATAATTTCTGGTGATTGATTGCAGGTTGTTACCTTTGGAGTGTAACTGTGGTTCCCAAGCTATGGCCTCTGATGAGCTCGTTCTAGAACTTGTTGAACAAAGTTCACCCACACTTCGGTTTTACACTTGGAATGAACCCACCGTTAGCCTTGGGTATTTTCAACCATACTCTTTGTTGTCTAGGTCTACTCTTTTGAGTGGGCTTCCTTGGGTACGCAGGGCAACAGGGGGAGAGGCTTTAGTTCATCATCACGAATTGACTTATGCTTTAGGTTTACCTTTAGAAATTGCGGGGCAAAAGACCGCACACTGGCAAGCTAAAATGCATATTGTGATTCAACGGGCTTTAGTTTCTATGGGCGTTACCACAACGGCAATGAACCTTTTGGAACTGCGAAGTGATCCTACGCGTCTGCTTTGTTTCCACCATCAAACGCCGCAAGATTTAAGCATTAATGGCAAAAAAATTGTTGGGAGTGCTCAGCGAAAAAAGAAAAGAAGTATCATTCAACATGGCGGCATTCTTCTAGCACAAAGCCCTTTTACTCCTTCTCTTCCTGGTATTTTTGAACTAACTAACATTTCTATTCTTGCTGATAAACTTGCTGATGCCGTCGTTAGGGAACTTGAAATATTTTTGAGCTGGACTTTTTCTCCCTCGGTTTGGACCGAACAAGAAAAGGTTCGAATCTCATACCACCAGCAAGATCGATTCAACAATCCACTTTGGAATTTAAAGCGCTAATTTAATAAAAGAAGCCCCGCAAATTTCTTTGCGGGGCTTAGCGGTTGAGGATTTCAGAAAACACAGGCCGAGGACAATTCGATTTTTGAAATCTTCCTTGCCCAACATTTTTGCTCACTTTCGTGAACACACCTGCCTGCCACACCTCGAAGATACTTTCTTATTTAGAAAGCGTTTACTTCTGAAATGGTGGGGACTGGCACGATAAGGCTAGCAGACTTACCTGCTGGCAACTTTTCTGCACCCTTAGGAGCTGCTTTAGGGGCTGCTTCTATCGTGGATTCGCAACAATCATTCTTATGAAGCTTGGCGCGAAGCTTGTCGAGAAGGCTTACTTTGCAAGGATCGCAAGGGTCAGCTTTCTTTTCGCACTTCACTACTTTAGGTGCTTCGCACTTTGGTGCGTCGCAGCAATCTTTTGCAAACTTTGCACGAAGTTTGTCCAACAAACTTACTTTGCAAGGATCGCAAGCTTCAGCTTTCTTTTCGCACTTTACTACCTTAGGTGCTTCGCACTTAGGTTTTGGTGCGTCGCAGCAATCGTTCTTTTGAAGCTTAGCGCGAAGTTTGTCTAGAATACTTACCTTGCAAGGATCGCAAGGGTCGGCTTTCTTTTCGCACTTCACTACTTTAGGAGCTTCGCACTTTGGTGCATCGCAATCGTTCTTATGAAGCTTTGCACGAAGTTTATCCAGAATGCTTACCTTGCAAGGATCGCAAGGATCGGCTTTCTTTTCGCACTTCACTACTTTAGGAGCTTCAGCTTTTGGCGCTTCGCAGCAATCTTTTGCAAATCTTGCACGAAGTTTGTCCAACAAACTTGGCTTGTCACAGCATGAGCTATTACAAGTGCTTGTGGATGTGACCGCAGGAGCTGCTGCGGGAGCAGCGTCTGCACCGGCAACCCATGCCGTGGTCAAAAGTAAAATAGCAGCGTTCACGTATCAACACCTCCATATAGAGACATATATTGGCAACAAGCCCCATCCCAGCGAGACAATCCCGCCCGAGCTTGTGGACCTCTGCCTGCCCTGTTCCTCATCCGTCTCGAAGTGAAAGCCCCTGTTTATGTCTCTAAGAACAGTGACCTCGCACCTCTCTGGATAATGATTCGGCTACCCGTCTTGCCCTTCTTAAATAACTTTTGCAAAAACTTTATTCATCCTATTTTCTTTGTATTTTATATAACTTGCCTTATGCGGATTTTTGGCATTTTGATCTTTTTGCTTTAAATTAACCCAACTTATCTATTTTGATTTTTTCTTTGATTGCTTTTTGTAAAAAATTTATGTGAGAGAATTGCACATTCTCAAACAAAATAAAAATACAAACTTATACATATTCAACACTTCTGATTATTAAAAATAGAGATGGTCGATTTATTATTTTAAAAATCTTAACCTTGGTCTACTTGTTTGGGTGAGACTAAATCAGAGGTGGAATTTGAATTGGAATAAATTTTTAAACTAAAAATGATCTTAAATTATTCTTTATTGCCCATATTGCCAATTCAGAACAATTAGTTTATCGGTAAATCATTAACATTTTTGTAATATCAGCTCAAAGATATGGAAGAAACATTTTACTCATCTTGCCTATTTTGCTTTTACTTCAACTTCGTTTTTCTCTTTTAATTTCCGTAAAAGATTCCTGAGAGGATGCAAAGTGATAAAAATGCATAATAAGTAAACTTCAGCATCGCTATTTCCTCAAAACCGAATCTTGTGTGGTTTATGTGACATTTTAAATATCGGCAGAGGAGGGATCGGCCTTGCGCTTTTTTCTAATTATTACGGTAAGTCAATTTAGGTAAGATTCTATTCCAAGCTTGTTAAGTGCCGTTAAACCGCTAAACTCTCTTGTTGATTCCTTGCAAAATTAGAATTTAAAGGATGTGTGTGTATTGGCAGCTTCAAAAAAATGGGTTTTACTGTCAACAAATTCTGAACTCTGTTTAAACCTTGCAAAAAAAATCAGAATTTCTCCGGTTGTGGCTCAACTTCTTCTTAATAGAGGTATCCATTCTGCAGAGGATGCACTTCGATTTCTCAACCCTGTTTTAAAAGGGTTGCACGACCCTGCTTTACTTCCAGGAAATTTGGATGCTGCAAAACTTATTCTTGCTGCTCTTAAGGAAAATAAAGTTATTTGCATTTATGGCGATTATGATGCCGACGGTATTTCTGGCTCGGCTATTCTTATCAGGCTTTTGAGACTCTTAGGAGGAACTCCTCGTTTCTATGTTCCAAAACGCCTTGAAGAAGGATATGGCCTTAATGGTTCAGCACTTTCTCATTTGGCTAAATCTGGCGTTCAGCAAGTTATTACTGTCGATTGTGGCATTGCTAGTATTGAGGAGGCTAAACTCGCGAAGTCCCTTAACTTAGAATTGATCATCACTGACCACCACGAAATGAAATCTATCATTCCAGATGCTGCTGCTGTTGTTCACCCCCGCTTGCCTGGAAGTATTTACCCCTTTGGCGATCTTTCGGGATCTGCGGTTGCACTAAAATTAGCTTGGATGATTGCGGTTCTTCATAGTGGAAGTCCAAAAGTAGAAAGTTTTCTACGCGATTTTTTGATAGAGGCTATAAGCCTTGCTTCTCTTGGTATTGTTGCTGATGTTGTTCCTTTACTTGATGAGAATAGAATTTTGGTTCGAAGTGGGTTAGAAAGGCTTACTAAATCTGGAAATTTTGGCATTCAAGCAATGGTTAAAGAAAGTAATCTTAACGATAAAAAACTTCTTACCTCTACTGATATTGGCTTCAACCTTGGCCCTAAGCTTAATGCTGCTGGTAGGATTGGATGTGCTCAGCTTGTTGTTGACCTTTTAATCACTAATAAACCGGACCAAGCCAAGGAAATTGCTTTGTTTATAAGTGAACAGAATAAACAACGGCAACGGATTGAACGACAAATTCTTTCCGAGGCTAAGGAACTTGCAAGTTCTGTAGAGTTCAATGATGATCCCTTTCTTGTGCTTGCTGCGGAATCTTGGCACCCTGGCATTGTTGGCGTCGTTGCTGGCAGGATTGTCGAAGAATTTGGCAAACCCTGCATTGTTCTTGCTCCACCTGTTAAGCCCCCTACTGAAACCATACCTTCTGATGTACAAAAAGGTGAGCTTGGTGAACAAGAATCAAGTTCTATTTGGGCAGGATCTGGCAGGTCGGGTGGAATGGTACGGCTCAACGAACTTCTTTCAGAATGTGAATCCCTTCTGGTAAGAGGCGGAGGCCACGCCGCCGCTGTAGGGTTACAAATTGAAAAAGAGAATATTCCGTTGCTAAGAAAAAAGCTCTGCGATTTGGTAAGAGAACAATTCCCTGATGGTACCAAGCCTGCTAACTTGATTTTAGATGCAGAGGTTCCACTTTCGGCCCTTACCCATTCACTAGTCAAAGAACTTGACCAACTCGAACCCTATGGGATGGGGAATAAAAAGCCCATCTATCTTGCTACAAATCTCAAAATTAACTTAGAACCCTCACTTGTTGGCGCAGACGGACTTCACCTCCGTTTTCAGGTTTCACAAGGTGATATCAAGCTTTGGGCCATTGCTTTTCGTATGGGTAAGAGAAAAGATGAACTCATGTCTAATGGCGGAGTTTGTTCTCTTGTTTTTACTCCTAAACTCAACGAGTATAATGGTTTTACTAGTGTTAATTTAGAAGTCGTTGATTTTCAACCTTTAAAAGATCCAATCCTTGAATAGGAATTGATTTGATGCTTCTCCACATTCAAGGTCACCGGGGCGCTAGGGGGAACTGCCCTGAAAACACTTTCTCTTCCTTTGAATTTGCTATAGATTCTTTGGTCGACTCCATCGAGACCGACTTACACCTATGTGCAGATGGTGAAATTGTGTTAATTCACGATAGCGGATTTCATCTTCCCAATTCCAAGGTTATGTATGGGGTAAACGAATTCAATCTTAAGCCTATCCAAAGATTTTTTGATAGCGTGCCTTTAATAAATGAAAGGTTTCCAGATCAGAAATTTTTTGTTGGGCAGTTATCTCAAGTCTTTTGCAAACAACATCAACTCTCTTTTTGGGCGCCCCCAACTCTAGACCAATTTTGCAATTTTGTAGATGCTTACGCGGGCGTCATGGGAAAAGAAACTGGAAAAACTATGGCACAACAGAACGCTGCTAAAAAACTTGTGCTAGATCTTGAAATCAAACAACTTCCTTACCTGAAATGTAATAGCGAATTTATTTTGAAGTCGATTAAGCATCTTATCTCAAAAAGAGATTGGCACGATAAAATTGTGCTTAGGTCTTTTGACCATACTATTTTAAACCAAGCAAAAAGCATACAGATTGATTGTGCTTTAGGTTTTCTTACAGACTCTACAATTCAAAACGATTTTATCAAAGAACTTGTTAAGTCGGGTGCTTCTTTTTTTTGCCCAAAATACGATTGCATTAACCAATCATTGGTTAACAAAATGAACGACCAAGGTTTTAAAGTTCTTCCTTGGACTGCAAATTCTTTTATAGAATGGCACTTGCTTCGCAGTATGGGAGTATTTGGCATCACTACAGATTATCCCTTAGCCATGCAGCGTTGGCAAACTTCGCAAACTTAAAAAGATAACCCTAGAATTAACTAGGGATATCTTACTGTTTAAACACATTTAGCATCTTAGTTAAATAATTAACACAGACACTACAAGTGGTTCTTATCTACGAAAACTAAAAAGAGATTTTTTACGGCTGCTTGAAGAATCCACAACTTCAGATTCTTTAGGTGCTTCCGCAGTTTTCTTTTCTTCCTTGGTTACAGATGGGGTTACTGCTTGAGCAACAGTACTGCTTCCAGATTTACCCCGACGAAATAATCTGCCTCCCGAAGAAGATACAGAACAATTTCCTGAAGCGCAAGAACTAGTTGTGGTGGAAGCAGGGCAAACGCCCCCTGCACATTCAGCACCTGCAACCGCTTGACCTAAACCAATAGCCAAAATGAAACTTAGCATCAAAACCTCCTGAATAAAGGAAGGCCAACTTAATGGCTTCCAAAAAAAGCCCAGGCTAGGTTTCTTCCTTGAAACACAAGAGCGATTATCCTGGAACAAAAACTTACCTACCACTCAAGGAGTGAGCGATCTGTTGATACACAACGATAAACCTAATGGAATCCATTCCAAGAGATGGTAGACCGATACGGTTCGGTTTTGAGATATTAGAAGGCAAAAAGTTGTTGGCAAGCAAAATAGATAATAATTAACGATTTTGACGGTTGCATAAATTTTACGAAATAGGCAAACTGTTATAGGGTAATGGTTAACAGTTTTTGGTATTGGCATAAAAAGTTTTTGTTTTTACAATGATATTAGTGAACAAAAAGATACTACTTTCTTGTGGATTTGAAATTATTCCACCTTTATGGTTTATTTTATGCTTACCGCTAAACCTTTATTGCAAGATTTCCCTACTTGCTTTAGTAATTGATTTAATAACGCTCATCGTTTAAATGAACACAGAGGTCTTGTTTATGACTCTAAATCAATCTTTTTCGTTTTGGACTTTGCTAGGCATCGCTTTTTTGCTCGTTGCTATTGGTTGCAACGAGATTGAACCTTCTTTTGTTACTTTTCGTGTGATTTTAATTTCCCTTGGCTTTCTTTTTGTACTTTCGGGCTTTAACTTAGCATTCGATCAACGCAACAAATCCAAAATTTCTAACGGATCTTTGGCCCTTGCTACTTTTGGTTTGTGCTTGGCCTTTTGTTTCATAAACCTATCTTTGGATAAAAGTTGGGACTCTCTTATCACAGCCTCTAGAATTTTTGCGATGGTGACCTTTTGCTTAACTGGATTTATTTTGTTGCCTTTGGGGGCTAAAAAAATCACAGCGGCTTTTCTACTCTTATTTCATTTCGCTGGTATTATTTCTGCTGTTACTTCTCTTGAACCACCTGGGGCACCGGCTTCTTGGGTAGCAACCAACCTTTGGGCTTTCTATTTCCGACATTATCTCACTTTTACTTATATGAATAATGCCTACCATTTTTATTCTCCCGAACCGGGGCCACCTACCTTGATTTGGTCTAAAATTCAATATGAAGATGGCAGCTTCCTTTGGTTCAAAATTCCTAGTCGGGAGGAAAGCCCTATTCAAATGCATTACCAGCGTATGCTTTCGATCACCGAAAGCCACAATATGGCAACCAACCAAACACCGGATAATTGGGATGAACGATTGCAAAAGCGCAACCTTGTAGGATTAGCTCACCAGCCACAGATTCTTCCACTTAACAGAACTATGTCTCAATCTTCTATGTACAAGGAACCCACCGAGTACTCAAAAAAAATGGTAAGTTCCTTTGCGTTGTACCTCACTAAGAAGTTTGCACATCCTGACAAAAATCCTCAGACTAACATTGAAAGCATCAAAATTTATAAAGTTACCCACGGCATTATTACTGCAAGCGATTTGGCTAGGGGAGAAGGTCCGCTCGACCCAACTCTTTTTTATCCATATTTTATTGGCTCCTTTGACAAGAAAGGGAACCTTATTGATCCGAACGACCCTTTTCTCTATTTCCTTTTACCTATCAATCGTAGTACCAATCCTAATGAACCCGCCGTTCTGACGGATTCGTTAAAAATTCACGCGGGAGATATAAAAATTAATGCTGGCAAGGAAGGCGACAACTAAAATGAGTCATGGAAAATCTAATCCTTTTGATCGACCTATTACTTCTCCTATTATTTCAAATGCAATGACTTTGGAAGAATCTTGGGTTACTTTGGCAGATCGATTCTTTTTTGCTCCTGCTGCACTTGACACTCTTTGTTTGATGCGGCTTATTACAGGCTTTCTTATCTTTTACATTACATTTTGTTATTCCTTTGAACTTTTGGCTTTTGTTGGACCAGACGGGTTTATAAATTTGCCTTTAGCGACTGAGTTAAGAAAAGAAAGCCCTATTTATGTAATGGCACCAAATTGGAACGACCCTACTTATGAAGTAGAAGGGTCCAAAGAATCTTTAAACTGGTCGGTTTTTTTTCATGCCACTTCTATTTTTTGGGTATGGGCTTTTCATATCGGGTTTATGATTGCCAATCTTTTTATGGCTTTAGGTCTATTTTCTAAAACCAGCTCTATTCTTTCTTGGCTGGGGGCACTTTCCTATGTTCACCGCGCGCCCTCTGCTCTTTTTGGTATGGATTCTATGATCGTTATTTTGCTTTTTTATATGATGCTTGCACCTTGTGGGGAACTTTATTCTTTAGATCATTATTTTTGTAAATTACGCAGGAAGAAAAAGGGAGACCCAAATTGGAATGAGCCACCACAACCATTAATTCTTGCAAATTTCGTTACTAGATTAGTTCAAATTCACTTTTGTATCATTTATTTCGCTTCTGCAACATCTAAACTTCAAGGGCCTTCTTGGTGGAATGGTACTGCCCTTTGGGGGGTTTTGGCTAATTATTCCTTTAATCCTATGCATATTCAGGCTTACACCTCTTTCCTTACTTTTCTTGCTAAGCATAAGGTGCTTTGGGAAGCCTCTATGACCCTTGGTTGTATTTTCACAATTTTGGTCGAAACTTGCTTTCCCTTTTTGGTTTGGCTGCCCCGTTTAAAATGGATTATGATTTCTAGCTCTATTCTCCTTCACACGGGCATTGGCTTACTTATGGGCTTAACTGCATTCAGTTTATGTATGATGACTTTAGTTCTTGCCTTTGTTCCGCCAGAGTTCATAAAAGAATTAATTCATCGTTACATTTTGCAAAAGTTTAATTCTGCTAAACCTTAACAACGATTTTTTGACTCTTTATCATAATTTCTGAAATGCAAGTCCTTTTAATCCTTTTGCTTAAGATTTATATATATTTTGTCGATATCCAAAGAGAGGGGCATTCCTAGCACTGCTAGGATAAGTTCTCTTGTTTTCTATGGACTTGATAATGGCACACCTGCGGAAAATTTTTGGTTTGACCGCTTCACTAACTCTTTTGGTATGGTGTTTTTCTTCTATTTTACAAGCTGCTGGCCCTAAGGATACTTATTATTCCAGAGAAACTGCTTTTATTATTCCTTTCTCTTCCAACCCGGCTGACACCAAAATTCAAAAGATTCTTCTGTATGTTTCAGAAGACTTTGGGAAAACTTATTCTCATGTAGGCACTGCTTTACCCACGCAAAAGCAATTTCTTTTCCGGGCTCAAAAAGATGGGTGGTATTGGTTCTCCGTTCAAAGTCAGGAAATTGATGGCAGAATGGTTCCACCAAACATTAATATTGTTCAACCTTCCTTAAAGGTTTGCGTAGATAGCACACCCCCTTCGGTGGCTTTACGCGGACTTTTTAAAGATGGCACTGCTTCGATTGATTGGGACCTTAGAGATGAAACTTTAGACCTCGCTAGCCTTAGGATTGAATTTAGAAACTCGGATGCCAAGGATTGGGTTCCTCTTTCTGCTCAGCAAATTGCCCAAGGACAACATATTTGGAACCCAGGCACTTCGGGCAATATCGAGGTGCACCTTAGTGTTCGAGATAAGTGTGGCAACTTCGGCGAAAGTTCTATCGTTGTTCAACCCAATGGAATCAAATCTGGGACCACCACTCAAGATAATGGTTCGGGTAAAGGCAATATCTCCATGGTCAGAAGTCGAAAGTTTCAACTTAATTATAAAATCGATGATGTTGGACCCTCTGATGTAGCTAGAGTTGAAGTTTATGTTACACGCGATGGGGGTAAAACTTGGCGCAAATATGATCAAGATGCACCCAAAGTTCCTCCTTGTTTGGTCGATGTTCCAAATGAAGGGCGGTATGGATTCACCCTTGTTGCACGAAGCGGTGTAGAACTTGGCGAACAACCTCCTAGGTCAGGTGACCTGCCCCAATTCTGGGTGGAAGTAGACGAAACTAAACCGGTTGTTAAATTAATTGGTGTTGATGTAGGCAGGGGAATTGAACAAGGAAACCTTACAGTTACTTGGACTGCATCGGATAAATATCTTGGTCCAAACCCGGTTACTATTTCTTATGCAAAAACTCCTGACGGGCCTTGGGTCAATGCCGTACCTAACCTTCCCAACACGGGCAGATACACTTGGCGTATGCCAGCGGAAGGCCTTCCGTATCAATTTTTTGTGCGGGTTGAAGCAACCGACCTTGCTGGAAATATTGGTTTTGCGGAAACCAGTGCTGCTGTTAAAGTTGATTTATCTACGCCAAAGGCCAGAGTAACTGGGGTGGATGTTTCGCCTGCAGGAACTTATACCCCGCCAGCATCTAGCCCGATGAATCAAAATATTCCACCCGTTCCACCTGCAAATGCGGTTCCTTCTGGCGGGAATTTTCCTTCTGGAAATACGCCTGCAAGTACAATGCCTAATAGCAATAATCCAGCTCCTGTTAACCCAACATCCATTCCAGGATTTGGCTCGGAATCCCTTCCGGCATTTCCCACAAATCCTATTAAACAAAATTAGACTCGATTTTCCCAGCACACAAAGTAGCATAAATAGCATACTGTGATGATTTACAGTTCTGGGGGCTTTGATGGAAGTTGAACTGTTTTTAAAAAACCAAGCAAAATTTGAAGTACAGCCTGTTTATGTCATCACAGGTTCGGAAGATTTCCTACGCAGAAAAGCAGGTGCCGTTCTCAAAAGCAAAATTCTTAATGATAATATTGAACTTGGTTTGGCCAGTTTTATCGGAGACAAATCTTCCTTTGCGGAGGTTCGCGAAGAAATCACCACGCTTTCATTTTTCGGTGGCAAAAGAATGGCTTGGGTTGAACAAGCAGACGATTTTGTAAGTAAGAACCGATCTTCTCTTGAAAAGTATGTTCAAGCACCTAGCAGTAATGGGGTGCTAATTCTTGAAACTTCCTCTTGGCCTTCTAACACCAAGCTTGCAAAAATGCTTGGAAAAGATTCTCTCATCACCTGCGAAGCCCCTACACGCAAAGATGCACTTGTTTCTTGGTGTATTCAACAGGCAAAAAACAGTCACGGTAAACCTATTGCCAACGATGCTGCAAGTTTACTGGTTGAATTAATTGGCAGCGATTTAGGCAGGCTTGACCAAGAAATTGCGAAACTTTCTTGCTTTGCTTTTGATAATCCAACTATAAATGTCTCAGATGTTGATAAACTTGTTGGTTTAGGCCATGTTGAAACGGTTTGGATATTATTTGATTACATTGGACAAGGTAATCAAAAAGAAGCTTTCAAACTTCTTTTTGAATTGTTTGAACAAGGGGAAGACCCTATGAAAATTTTGGGGGCATTTAGTGCTCAACTTAGAAAGCTTGCAAGTGCAGGAAGGCTTGTAATACAAGGCAAGCCAATGGCTTTTGCAATTGAAAAAGCAGGGTTTTTTAACTTCACACGCACGGGGGCTGAAACCCAACTTCGCAAGTTAGGCAGAAAAAAAATCGTTCAAGTTCTTTCTTGGCTTACCGAGACAGACCTCGGTATGAAAGGGGGAAGTCAGATTCCACCCCGTGCGTTGATCGAGCGCTTACTTACACGGCTTTGTTCTAATTAGTATTTCCCCAAATTCTTTTCTCTATTATTTTCTCCGAGGCTTTTATATGAGCATTTCTAAACCTAGAATCTTAATAACGATGGGGGATGTTGCAGGGGTTGGGCCAGAAATTATTGTTAAGGCTTGGGACGAGATTCTTTCTTTTTGTGAGCCAATTGTTGTAGGGGATCCCGCTTGGTTACAAAAGGCGATCGACCTTGAACACAAAAATTCTCAGATGCAAATCATCAAGGAACCAGAACAGGCTACCCCAAGTACAAACCTTATAAGTTGCATTCAAATTAATACTGCAAACCTTCAAGGAGTAAAGCCTTCTAAGGTAAGTGCAGAGGCAGGCCAAGCGGCACACGATTTTTTAATACATTCGATTGATTGGGCTATGCAAAAACGGGCCAGCGCTATTGTTACAGCACCCCTTCATAAAGAAGGCTTGCATCTTGCTGGCTTAAATTTCCCGGGGCACACCGAAATTTTAGCAAGTCGAACCAAAGCCCCAGAGCATGTTATGATTCTTGCGCTTCCGGAACTTGCGGTTGCCCATGTTACGCTTCATTTGGCGTTAAGAAAAGTTTTCGATGAGTTGAGTATTGAAAGAATCGTGGCAAGAGCTTTGCTCCTTCAAAATTTATTACAAAAAGTTCTGGGCCGAAATCCTCGCATTGCAGTGGCAGCACTTAACCCACACGGCAGCGATGGCGGGCTTTTTGGCGATGAGGAAGCACTTTTGATTCTACCTGCGGTTAAACTTTGTCTTGATAAAGGAATGGTCGTTACAGGACCCCTACCTGCAGATACTCTTTTTCTTCGCGCTGGTCAGGGCGAATTTGACGGCGTGGTAGCGATGTACCACGACCAAGGGCATATTGCATTAAAACTTTTGGGCCAAAGGCGAGCGGTTAATATTACTGCGGGGCTACCAATTATCAGGACTAGCGTTGCACACGGGACTGCATACGATATCGCTTGGAAAGGGGTTGTTGACCAAAGTAGCTTGGTTTCCGCAGCTAAATGGGCGGTAAAATTGAGTAGCTAGGCCAGCTTGATCTATAAGTTCTAATCTTCTTATCATAATTCATGTTTTTTAAAAGAAAGTACTTTTTTAGCTTGAGCTTTAATAAAAACCTGCAAAATTAGAATTTAGCTAGAAACCTATGACCAATTCTAGGGTTTGAAAAGTAAGGTGAGTTATAATGGTGCCAACAGGTGCCAAAGTCACCGACCTTGAAATTTTTTTCAAGGGTTCATTTTTGTTTTAAGGGGAGATTAGAATTATGTTACGCCGTATGTTTGTTGCTGCTGCTCTTGTAGCTTGTGTTACTTTCGGTGTTATCGCTGGCGAATACAAAGGCGCGATCACTAAGTACGAAGCAGGCAAGTCCTTGACCATCAAGAACAAGAAGGAAGAAAAAAACTTGACCATCGCTAAAGATGTTAAGGTTTCCGCTGAAGATGGCGAAAAACTTGGTAAAATTGGCGAAAAAGGTGTTCCTGCTACTGTCATCACCAATGATAAAGATGAAGTTACCGAAATCAAAGTTGGCGGCAAAAAGAAGTAAGTCAAAATTATTTTTTTGACCTTTATTTCAACGAAAAGCCCGACTCTCTTAACAGTCGGGCTTTTTATTTACCTTTACCTTCCTTTACATCTTGTGTTCCTTGAATATAATGATAATGTTGTATTTATGTTATAGGTTTATGGACCAAGAAGGGCTTATGTTAGCCCAACGGAAGTCGGTGGAGAAAGATATGTCAATCACTAAGGAACTCAAGACTCAACTCATTGGCAAGTATCGCAGGCAAGAATCGGACACCGGTTCCCCGGAAGTTCAAGTAGCCCTGCTTACTAGCAGAATTAACGAGTTGCACGATCATTTGCGCACCCACAAGAAGGATCACGCTAGTCGCCGTGGTTTGCTTATGATGGTTAGCAAGCGTGCTGGTTTACTTTCTTACTTGCGAAATATGGATCGCAACAGTTACACCACCTTGATCGGCAGCCTAGGTCTTCGCAAGTAAGTTAAACCTAGGGGTTTAACTTTTGCACAGAGATTTATTCATTTTGGATTATTTAGGCATAGTTGGTCTACTTTCCGGTTGTTCCCTTGGTCAGGAATTTTGTTTGGGAACAGTAGTTTTGCTAGTACGGATTTTATTCTGAAGAAAAAATGGAAGACTTCCCTCTTCCGAAGGGATCTTTAGTTTATTCTCAGTATACTCTTCAACAATTTCCACATAAACCTTGTTCTTTATCCGCATTAGACTTTTTCATTTGGCTTTCGCCATTTATGAATTTGTTGGAGGCTTTTTATGCAGGCTATTCGTGTAGAAAAACAATTAGGTGCTCATTCCCTCATTCTCGAAACAGGCAAACTTGCTAAGCAAGCACACGGCGCTGTTACCGTTCGTTATGCGGACACTATGATTATCGCCACCGCTGTTGAAGGTTCATCAGAATCCACCAAAGATTACTTTCCTCTTGTGGTTGATTATCGCGAAAAAGCTTATGCAGCAGGTAAGTTCCCTGGTGGGTTCTTAAAGCGGGAATCAAGACCAACCACCAAAGAAATTCTTACCTCTAGGCTTATCGACCGGCCTATCAGGCCTCTTTTTCCCGCTGATTATATGCGTGAAGTCCAAGTTATGGCTAGCACCCTTTCTGCAGACCGCGATAACGATCCCGATATTCTTGCAATTATTGGTTCTAGCGCTGCACTTCATATCTCGCATATCCCCGCTTTACAAGCAACTGGTGCTGTTCGCATCGGGCGCATTGCCAATGAACTTATTCTTTTCCCAACCTATGCTCAGGTACTTGAAAGCGATCTTGATTTGATTGTTGCAGGAACCAAAGATGCTATTACAATGATTGAAGGATTTGCCAAGGAAATTCCTGAAGATCAAATGTTTGAAGCAATTGTGTTCGCTCACGAACAAATCAAAATCATTGTTGATTTGATACACGACCTAAGAAAAGAAATGGGCCTACCTGTAAAAACTGCGCCTGCTGCTTCACCTGTAAATCCTTTACAAGATGAATTCAAATCCAAGTATTACGATGAGTTTTCTAAACGAAAACAGACCACAGGCAAAGCAGAACGCAACGCCGCAATTAAAGAACTTAAAGATGAAATCAAGAAAAAGTATCTTCCAGAAGGTGAAGCAAAACCTGCTTACACTTCTGGCCAAATTTCCTCTGCCCTTGCTTGGCTTGAAGAACGGATTGTACGCGATCTTATTCTTTCAGGTAGACGCATTGATGGCCGTGATTTAAGACAAATTCGGCCTCTCTTTTGCGAAGTTAGTGTTCTTCCTCGAACCCACGGTTCTGCCATTTTCCAACGCGGCGAAACTCAAGCTCTACTCACCACCGTTCTTGGTACCTCCAGTGATGAACAACGCGTTGATGGTATCCTTGATGAATACACTAAAAAGTTTATGCTCGATTACAACTTCCCTCCTTTCAGTGTTGGCGAATGCAAACCCATTCGTGGGCCTGGTCGACGCGAAATTGGCCACGGTGCACTTGCTGAACGCAGCTTACAAGCTGTGCTTCCTACCGTTGAGGTTTTCCCTTACACCATCAGGCTCGTTTCCGACATCCTCGAATCTAATGGTTCTTCCAGTATGGCTTCTGTTTGTGGCGGAACTCTTGCTCTTATGGACGCGGGCGTTCCTATCAATAACCCTGTTGCTGGTATTTCCATCGGCCTCGTTAAGGAAAAAGATAAGTATTGCCTTCTTACCGACATTATGGGCGATGAAGATCATTACGGTGATATGGATTTCAAAGTTGCTGGCACGGGTCTGGGGATCACCGGTATTCAATTAGATATGAAGATAGATGGCATTTCTGCTGAGATTGTCAAGGATACTTTGGAACAAGCTCGCGTTGCTCGTAGAGAAATTCTGCGAACGATGCTTGCAACACTTCGCCAACCAAGGCCAGCTATCAGTACCTATGCACCACGCCTACTTACCGTTAAGATCAATCCTGAAAAGATTGGTGCTCTTATCGGACCTGGGGGCAAGAATATCAAAGGCATTCAAGAATCCACTGGTGCTAAAATCGATATTAAAGACGATGGTACAGTATTCATTTCACACAGCGACTCTAAGGGTGCTGAAGCTGCTAAAGCTAGGGTTGAAGCCATTACCGAAGAAGTAAAAATTGGTAAAATCTACGAAGGTAAAGTTTCCTCCATTAAAGATTTCGGTGCCTTTGTTGAAATTATTCCTGGCAGGGACGGGCTTTGCCATATCAGCGAACTTGATGACAAGTTTATCAGCAAAGTCGAAGAAGTTTGTAAAGTTGGCGATATTATCGAAGTCAAAGTTATCGCTATCGATGAACACGATAGAGTTAAACTTTCTCGCAAAGTAATTTTGCGCGAGCGAAACCCCAACCCACAACCTGAAGTAACACAACAAAGACCTCAAGGTGAAGGCGGAGATCGCGGTGGTGACCGTGGCGGTGATCGCGGTGGTGACCGTGGCGGTGATCGCGGTGGTGACCGTGGCGGTGATCGCGGTGGTGATCGTGGCGGAGATCGCGGTGGTGACCGTGGTGGAGATCGCGGTGGTGATCGTGGCGGAGATCGCGGTGGTGACCGTGGTGGAGATCGCGGTGGGGATCGTGGCGGAGATCGTGGTGGAGATCGTGGTGGTGATCGTGGTGGTGATCGCGGTGGTGACCGTGGTGGTGACCGCGGCGGTGACCGCGGCGGTTCCGGTGGCCATCGTGGCGATCGCGGTGGTGATCGTGGGGACCGAGGTGGCGATCGGCGTCATCACGATAATCGCGGAAACAATGCTGAACATCGCGACTAAGTTTTCCGTTTTTTTTACCTGAACTCTGGAATCTGAACTCTGGAACTTGGGGGCCCTTTCTTGGGGCCCTTATCAGGAGCTTTGATGAGTGATCCCTACACCGAACTTGCGGAACTCGCTGGTGGGTTCATACACGAAATCAAAAATCATCTCAGTACTTTTGGCCTTAATATACAGCTTCTTGCTGAAGATTTTAATGACCCACAAACCCAACGAGAACGCAGGGCTTTCGAAAGGGTACAGCGTTTACAAAATGAGTGTGAAAGGCTGGTTGATGTTTCTAATGATTTTCTTCGTTTTGCAAGGTTAGAAGAGCTGAATCTACAACCATGTGACTTACTTTTAATTTTTGAAGAATTGATTGATTTTTTTGGCCCGATGGCTCGCAACTCTAATATTAAAGTCAACCGCTATTTGCCTTCTGATCTTCCTCCCGCCTTTCTTGACAGCGAAATATTTAAGCAAGCCTTGCTTAATTTACTCCTAAACGCAGAGCAAGCAATGCCCAAAGGGGGAGAGATAACCATTCAAGCCTCGGTCAATTCAGAAAGCCTTATTCTCAACCTTATCGATACGGGAAAAGGTATATCTGCTGAAGGATTAGAAAATATATTCAAGCCTTTTTATTCCACTCGCCCCGGTGGAACAGGTTTAGGGCTACCCACAACAAAAAAGATAATCGAGAGGCACGGCGGAACAATAGAAGCGCAAAGTGAAATAGGAAAAGGAACAAAGTTTTCGATTTGTCTACCCCTTAAATTCAAATAGGAGCTAATATTATGACCACTCAACAAGGCCCCATTGCATTGGCAAATATCAATGGCGAGATTATGCCACTTCAAGAAGCAAAAGTGCCTGCATTAGATCGTGGTTTTCTTTTTGGGGATGCTGTTTACGAAGTTATGTGGGTTCATAAAGGCAGAATGTGGCTTGAAGAAGAACACTTCCTCAGGTTAGAACGAAGCTTAAAACTTGTTCGCTTTCACGAGGTTAATCTTAAATCCTTGGTAGAGCGGATTTACCAAACCATCCAAGCGGGCAAGTTCCAAGAAGCCACTGTCTATATTCAAATTACTAGGGGAGCAGCCCCTAGGTCCCACGCATTCCCCATAGATGTGAAACCGTTCGAATTCTTTTTTGTCCAAGATTTTAAAGACCCTTATAAAGAAATGCGCGAGCATGGAATTCGATTACTTTCTCGGCCCGACATTCGCTGGGATCATTGCGACATCAAATCTACAAACCTATTGGCGAATGTGCTTGCAATCCAAGATGCAAAAGAAGCGGGTTGCAATGAAGTTTTGTTTCATTTAAAAGATGGGACGATTACAGAATCAGCTCATTCAAGCCTTTTTGGTGTATTTGACGATGTGCTTTTTACAAGCCCTTGCAGTAATTTAATTCTACCGGGAATTACTCGAGCACATATTTTGACCTTAGTAGCAAAGGAAAAGATCCCCTGTAGAGAAAAATCCTTAAACCTTGCCGAACTAGATCGCCTTTCTGAATTATTTATCAGCGGAACAACCAGCGGAGTTCTGCCCGTGGTCAAAGTGGATGACCTAAATATTGCCAATGGAAAACCTGGGCCAATTACAAGGCAATTAGAAAAGGCGTACTGGAAATCCGTAGAGTCTTGGCAATCAAATCAAAATTTCAAACAAAATGGTTTGGGAATCTAAAAATCTTATTTACTTACCAGGGGGTCGTGGAACGGATCCGGGGCCACTTGGAGAAAGTCCGCTTGGGGCAAGTTCGCCAATGGCTTCAAGACCGGGAACATCTTGTAGAAAGAGCCTGAGGAGCAAATTTTCATTTGGCCCCTCAACAGTGGTAAGGTCTTGAGTTTTAAGCATTTCGTTTTGGATTCGCCTAAGGTCAACGAAGAATTTTTCTCCTTCTAAGTTTTCTGTGAAGATAAAATCAAACCATTCGACAGAAAAAGTGGTTAAAGCTTTCATTGGGTCGGCATCGGATGTGAGAAAATTTTTGGCAAATAGCTTTTTCATTGTGCTTGGAATTAAAGTTACATCTTTAGGGGCCGAGTTCAATTCTTTACAAAAAGCCATAAAAGCTGACTGTTTCTTTTTAATAAGGAAATAAGAAAGTGCCCAAGCTTCGGTTTTGAACTGCTCTTGGCCTACTTGTTTGGTCAGGGTTGGTGCAGGTGTATTAGTTAAAAGCCTATTAAGAAGTGCCGTAATTTCAGTTGTATTTCTTTTGTTTTTGTAAACTTGCCTAAAAAGAGGCAAGTGATAAGAACTAGCACTGCCAAAGGTCATCCAAGGCGAGCAGTGGGGGGTTTCAAAAACTCCTGCGATTCCATCCGAAAGCCATTGGGGTAAAACCACATTTGGGGGCAGCGTATTAGTGGCATAAAAGAGTTGAAGGGTGCCAAAGTTTCCGATGGTATTCCAGACCGTTTCTTGATCCAAGGTACGATTAAGAACCCCTAGTGAAGATGCATAAATAATATCGTGAGCATCAGCTTGGGCAGGATACCCCTCATTAGTTTTGCCCGAAAGAATTTGAGTTAGATTATAGCCACGAGTTTGCCATTCTTTAATTTTCAAAGCAAGCATTTCAGAAATTTGGTCAAGCCTTTTGGTACAAAGCACCAGAAGTTTTTCCCTAGGCATGACAAACCCCTGAGCCGTAGGTTTAGATCCATTTAAAGCAACATACAATTCTTGATAAACATCGGGTTTGGTTGTGATGACGACGGAAAGTTTATTTATTGGCAATTCGATTTGTGTGCCATTTAATGCAAACCACATAAAGAAAGTTTTATAATTTTTTTCAAGTTGATCGATCCATACTTTTACTTCTGGATCGGCGGGCAAGCCATCGTGAAGGACATTAAAGTGATCTGATTTTTCTTGGTTAAAACCTACAAAGCTTGAAACATACGAGGAAAAAGCAGGGTTATCAGCAGCTTTATTTTGAAGTAGGCTATTTGTTTTAGTGTAAGAATTTAATGCAGGATTTTTACTTTTTGATTCTTTTACAAGCTTATCCATCGTGTCGTTAAAATCTTTAAATAAGCCGTGCTCAAGTGTAAATTTGCCAACATCATTAATAATCTCGGTGGATGTTTTTTTATCTTTTAACAAAGCTAAACGGCCTTCAACAATTTTACTTAGCGAAAGCAGAGGAACAGATTTACCCTTGACCGAATCATCCGCAATTATTTGCACGAACTGCATCGAACTATTAGGGATAAAGTATTCTCCAGTGATATTTGCTTTAGTATCGGTGGTAGCAAGAGGCCAAGTTTTTCCGTTCCAAGGGTGAGTAAAACGACTAAAATGCGCCATTGCTAGCTTTTTTTCTTCTGCGCCTGGTGGCAAAGTTGTTCCAGATTTTCCACCTATCTCGGTTCCAACAGGAACCCCTGCAGGAATACCTAGTTGCCCAGTAGCAGCACCCGGATTCGTTATCACATGATCTTGGTCAACGACAACCCAAGGGAACACAGTTTGGGAAATTGGTTCGCGTTTATTAAGTTCAACCACAGCAAAAACGAAGCGAGAGTTTAAGGTAAATTCACCTTGGTCAATAATGCCACTAGAAAAGCCGCCTTCACCGCCCCCGGGTCCAAGGGCAGGTGGTTTCATTCCAGGCCCACCGGATGGCCGGCCACCAGGACCACCGGGACTTGGTACAGGCGGTTGGCCGGGTCCAACTCCTGGCACCCCTCCCCCCGCAGGTTGCACCTTTTGCAAAGGTTTGGTCAAGTCGACTCGGATTAAATAATATTCAGCGTGTATTGCTGCAGTTACGCCAAGAAAAACGACCATTGCAAAAATTCTGCCTAACATTGTTTCAACCCTCTAATAGGCTAAATCTAAACCATAGCATTATATTGACGGTTTTACCCAAGCTCTGCAATGGTAAAACAATGGAAATAATCAAGTAAAACTGTAAAAATCAAACTTGTATTTATACCAATAAACTTTCTAAAACTTGATGAGTCGAGGTCAAATCCTGAAATAATAAATCCGGTTTATAAGGTTTTAGTTCGTCCATAGAATGCCAACCCGTAGCAACGGCAAGAACCTGAGCGCCTATAGCCCTTGCACATTGAATATCTAGAGGAGTATCGCCGAGCACCCAGATTTTATGAGGGGGATAATCCTTCCCGAATTTAGTCTGGATTTCTTGCAAAGCTTCTCGAGCAACATCATCGCGGTCGAGATGATGGTCGCCAAACCCGCCAAAGTCAAAGTGATGATGAATATTAAAGTGTGCGAGTTTAATTTTTGCACCTTTGCGGAGATTTCCGGTGAGTAATCCGACTGCACAGTCTTCGCGTTTTTTTAAAGCTGCAAGGATATCGCTGATTCCTGGAAGAATAGTCCCTTGAACGGTTTTTAGACAATCGGGCAGAAATTCTAAATAAGCTTGCAGCATTTTCTCGTAGTTTTCCTGCGAAAATGGAATGTTGTGAAGCCTCAGTAAATCATAAAGAATTCCTTTATCGGTACGGCCGCTAAGGCTTAATCCATCCACGATTTGCCCAATCCCAAACTTGGAAGCCATACCTTTTTCTAAAGCTGTTTTCCCTGCACCCGCACTAGAAAGTAAGGTGCCATCGATATCAAAAAGAATTATATTTTTAACCATTATCGTTTTCCATCCTGTATGAATGTAATAGGGTCATCCAGCGGTATTATAAAAGGACCGAGCAATGCACTACCTTATTGATGGTTATAACCTTTTAAGGGCGATAAGGAAACTAAGCGACACGGTTCCGCCCGGAGTTTTAGAACTTGAACGCAATTGGTTGCTAAAAAATCTGCATGATTTATTAAAAGAAAGCGCAGATACTTCAGCAGAAATTACAGTGGTTTTTGATGGGCAAAGGGGATTTGGTAAAAGTGAGCGCAAGCCAGATAAAAAATTTCCTGAAATCACAGTTGTTTTTACCGCTGGCATGGATGCAGATACTTACATCGAAAATGCCTTAACTGCAGAAACCTTTCCCAAGCAATTGGTTATGGTTTCAGATGATAGAAGACTGGTTAAAGCTGCGCTTAAGAAAGGCTGTCTACAGGTGGGTTGCCTAGATTTAGAATTTCACCTTCGCGACAATTCCAAGCCCAAGGAAGAGATTTTCATTCCACTAAAGCCTGTGAAATTAACACCGGACGAAACTGCACACTGGGAAGAAATATTCTTCCCCGAGGGTAAAGGGAAGGAAGAATTTGAAGGCCTCAGCGATCCATTCTTCCGCCCTAAAATCAAGAAACCTAAACAGAACTAGTTACTTGGACTGTTTCGGTAATAATTTAATGCCTGCCTAGGTGGGCCTTGAACCCTTTCTAAGGAACTACTAACCGCAGCACGAGAAGGCCTGCCTAGTCTTTCGTATTTAGAAGCGGTAAGAAAAGCCTCGGCGGCTTCGGGCTTGCTTTGAGCCAAGCGAGCTAAACCTAAGTAGTACTGATAACGGGCATCTTGCCTTTCATTTTCAATTGCAGCAAGCAAAGCTTTTTCTGCTTCTGCATATTTTTTATTGAAGTACAAAGTTAAGCCGGTTGCAAAGAATCTTTCTGCTTCAATCGGATTTGCCTGATTGACTAAATTATGGTTAGTCAAACTGGGGTGTGCTTCAACTAATTTCATTAGCATTTCATAATGAACGGGGCCAAGCTTTTCCCTTAAGCCAATTACATATTCACGAATAGCTTTAGTCGGTAACCCTTTGATGTTATAAGCTTGAGCTTTAGCATCAAAGGTTGATAAAGGATTAGCAAGGACATCATCAGCAAGCTTCTGAGATTCTCTAGGGCTAATTTTAGGGACCTCTTGGGGAAACACGATTTCAGGTTGTTGAAAATAAAACCCCGTAGTAATCAATACGAATAAGTTTGTAATACTTTCTCCTAGTTCTAACTTCAGCGAACCAACTTTATCCCCAGCAGGTGGAACTGGTACTGGCTTAATAGCAGCAGGTGGGGTACTATTTAAAAGCCTTGCAAGTGAAATGCGATAGAGGGATCCTTGCCGATCTAAAGCGGGGTTTGCTGCAACCGCTTTTCGATAAAAATCAATCGCATTAATAATTTCGCCCCGAACTTCTTCTACCCTGCCCTTGGCATAAAATGCTATCGCTTTCCCAGATGGCAATGCTTCATCCGCATCCTTTGCAGCTTCAAGCAAGAATGGATTATTTGGCTGTGGGGCACCTTTCGCTAGCACTTGAGCTTTTTCAATTTTCATCAGACAGCGATCCGATAAAAGTTCTGGCCTTCTTTCTAAACTAAAATCTTTAGTAAGTTCAATAGCTCGAGTTAGAGATTTAATCGATTCGTCAACTTGGTTCATCGATTCCTGAGCTTTGCTTAATTCAACAAAATGGCTTACAGGGTCGTTTGCTTCTTTAAGCGCAGTATCGGCTTGAAGTTTCCATGCGACATCGCCTGGGTTTAATGCTGATTTACCTTTATTTAAGGCTGTCTTTGCTTCATCATACTTA
>Ga0209702_10000491_pt1 | contig 82337 bp, 74 predicted proteins | sample FRY01_FD_187210 | JGI IMG/M metagenome (GOLD analysis project Ga0209702, IMG submission 187210) | Freshwater microbial communities from Lake Fryxell liftoff mats and glacier meltwater in Antarctica - FRY-01 (SPAdes) (version 2) | ecosystem: Environmental > Aquatic > Freshwater > Ice > Glacier...
TGGCGATGAAAATATGATAGGGAAGTACGTAAAAAACCAGGGTAAGGAATATAAAAAACTACACGAGGATCGTCAGTTAGTGTTCTTCTAAAATACCCCGCTGCTTGCGGCGGGGATCTCTTTTATTTTTAGAAGGCTAAAAGCAAACTTTGTGTGCCCATCTATTAATTACTTAATTTATTATATAATGAAAAATTAATTAATCAAGAATAAATTAACTAATTAATGTAACCGTTCACGACCCTGGCAAACAACTTTGTTGCACAAATAATTATTCTACCGTAGTTTAATAATTTTAGGAAATACGAATAGTTTGAGGCATTCCAATAGCTATCATTTTGTTTAAAATAAGTAATGAGAGTTTAGCTGCGTATTCTTGACCTAAGAAATTTTGTGCTTTGAATTTGTTACCAATAATTCGTTTATATCTCGAAAAGGTTTCTTTAACCTTGAGCCTATTGCCGTAAGATTTCTCTAATTTCTTAGGTGGAGCAATGAATTTAGAACGGTCTCTTAAGGTTGTAATTTCTCCTGCTATGATAGTACCGTCATCGCTAATTCATATATGTAGGTTACGCCAAATCTTTCTTTGCCGGGTACCGTGCTTATAATTGATCCACTCTTTCTCTCCTAACACCTTAATACCAGTACTATCCAATATTACATTAATTTTTCCAGTAGGTTTCTTATATACAAAATCTATTGATAATTTCCGTATGCGTCTTGAGATCGTGGTGTAGTCAGGTACAGGTAAATTAACTCACATAATCCCTAATAGTGATCTAGTAAATCCTTCGGTTTGTCTCAAGCGTAAATTGAATATTTGCCTAGACTATCATCTATTACTCAAAAAAATTACCACTTTTAATTTGTGCAAAAAGTTCAATAAAACAATAATTGGTAATCTTAAACGGTGAACGTAATTACGAAAAGTAAAGAGAGGTAGCCAGGATAGAGGGAATTTTAATTTAAGCAATTGCTGCGTTTAAAAAACTAATTTGCCATGACCTTAAAAATTAATTTCACAATTTTATTAACTAACCGTAAATCGTATTGTCATAATATATGACTTCTCAGTTAATTATAAGCTTCTAATAATGTTATTACAGATATATTAATTATATTAATAATATTATTTGTCATGAATCCTAAATAAATGATGAGAAAGCACAGAGGAGCTATTGATATTATTTCGTGTAAGTTTAAATCTCTGAAATTTAAAATTTCTTGGTTATTAATCGCACCAAGCATAACCTGCTTATAAAGTTTAAGCATGTACAGTGCTCCGAGAATAATGCCTAACGCGATAATTGAAGCGACTAATATATTTGCTTTGTAAGCTCCTAAAATACTGAAAAACTCACCTATAAAACCACTAGTACCTGGCAAGCCGATAGAACCTAATATACTAATCATAAAAAATACTGCAAGTACAGGCATTCTGCTTGCAACTCCACCATATTGCTCTATTTCTTTAGTATGAAGCCTCTCATATAAAGTACCTACGATTAAAAATAATGCCGAGGAAATAATACCATGACTAATCATTTGGAATAGCGCGCCCGTAACCCCTTCTTCAGTAAAAGTAAAAATACCTGCCGTCACGTAACCCATATGTGCTATAGATGAAAAGGCAATCATTTTTTTCATATCTTTTTGTGTTAAAGCTACTAAAGACGCATATATTACTGCGCAAGCACTTAAAATTAACACATAAATAGCAAATTCTGTTGAAGGGATCGGTAACATTGGCAGTAAAATTCGTAAAAACCCATAGCCGCCTAGTTTTAATAATATGCCTGCTAAAATAACAGATCCAGCAGTTGGAGCTTGTACATGCGCATCAGGTAACCAGGTATGAAAAGGTAACATAGGGACTTTAATAGCAAACGCTATAAAAATACCTATCCATAGAAGTTGTTGGACAGGTAAAGCGAGATCAGACACTAGCTGATTTAATTCTGTCATATTAAAACTATGAGTTTGCGTATAAATATATATCAGCGAAATAAGAAAAAATACTGAGCCAAAAAAAGTATAAAGGAAAAATTTTATAGCTGCATATACTCTATTTTCTCCTCCCCAAACCCCAATAATAATATACATTGGTATTAATATCATTTCGAAAAACAAATAAAATAATAACAAATTTATTGATGTAAAAGCTCCGATACAAAAAGATTCTATTAGTAAGAAACATATTAAGAATTCTTTAATATATTTTTTAACTGAGAATAAGCTGCCAATAATACATATAAGCGTGAGAAATGCAGTAAGAAGCACAAAAAATATCGAAATTCCATCTATGCCAATATGAAACTCAAGACCAATTTGCGGTATCCAGCTATAATGCTCCACAAATTGATAAGAAGGATTAGTAGGATCAAATTTTACTAATATGTAAATTGTTGAGATTAAGGTTAAAATAGCGCTTAAAACCGCTACATAAATAGTGTATATTTGTTTATTTACAGAGCGACTTTGGCTAACAAAAAGCGCTATATATAATGCGCTTAATAAAGGCAAAAAAATACTTATTGATAAAATGGGTAATTGTAACATTCTAAACTTTACATCCTATTATAAAACTTCCTACAAAGAAAGTAATGCATATCACCATAAATAATACTACATATAATGTATAATTAAATATATAACCCGTTTGCGTTCTAGTAACTAGGTAACCCCAATAATTAGTAATTTTAGCAAAACCTCCCGGCCCAAACCTATCAATTATGTTTTGATCAAAAAAGTTTAGTAATTTGCTTAAAATATTTACTGATCTTACTACTAAATAATCGTAAATTTCGTCGAAATAATATTTGTTTCTTAATATCCTTTCGATTATCCCTATTTCAGCTGTTTGTTTAACTTTTCTATATAAATAAACACCTATTATAATACCTATTATTCCTATAATTATTGGTAATAATTTTATATATAAAGGTAGGTGATGTATTAAACGCTGATAGGCATGAATGCTAAAAATACTATGGAAAAAATAGCCATTTGGCTTATCAATAGATAATAGATAATAACCAATCATTCCTGCAAAAAAGCTACCAGCTACTAATATACTAAGAGGAATATTCATTATATTCGTTTCATGAACATGGTCAAAAATATTTTTATCTAATCTAGTTTTCCCGTGAAATACTAGCATTATAATCTTCATTGAGTAAATAGCAGTTAGCAACGCTGTTATAATACCTAAGACAAAAACTATATTCCCAACTACGCTACCTGCGTTATAAGCAGATTCTAAAATTAAATCTTTTGAATAAAAGCCTGCTAATGGATAAATTCCGATAAGCGCCAATGAGCCAATTAAAAAATTACTATATGTTATAGGTAGTTTATCTTTTAAACCTCCCATTTTAAAAATATTTTGCTCATGGCAAGCATGTATAACACTACCCGCGGATAAAAATAATAGCGCTTTAAAGAATGCATGCGTTACTAGATGAAATATTGCACTATTATACGCTGACACGCCGCATGCAAGGAACATATAACCAAGCTGACTGCAAGTTGAATAAGCAATAATTTTTTTTATATCACTCTGAGTTATAGCAATTGTAGCTGCAAATAGACAAGTGATGCCGCCTATAATTGCTATTAATTGCAGAACATACGGACTATATTCAAATAAGAAGGAACACCGCGCTAAAAGGAACACTCCAGCGGTAACCATTGTTGCTGCATGAATAAGAGCAGATACTGGCGTTGGCCCTTCCATGGCGTCAGGTAACCAGACATGTAGGCCAATTTGCGCTGACTTTCCCATACAGCCTATAAATAATAGCAGGCATGTGATATCAACTACTGAATAGCTATAGCCGAATTTAACTTGAGATAATCCTTTTGCTTTAGCAAACACGCTTGTGAAATCCGCTGAACCAAAATAGATAATTATGGTGATAATACCAAGGATAAAAGCGAAATCAGCTACTCTGTTAACTATAAAAGCTTTTATAGCCGCTTTATTAGCTAATTCTTTTTTATACCAAAAACCAATAAGTAAATACGAGCAAAAACCAACCCCTTCCCAGCCGAAAAATAATTGCAGGAAATTATCAGCCGATACTAGCGACAACATAAAGAAAGTAAAGAATGATAGGAATGAGAGAAATTTAGGCAAATGCTCGTCTTCGGCCATATAGCCAAGAGAGTAAATATGCACAATAGCTGATACCCAGCTGACTACTATAAACATTATAGCGGTAAGCGAATCTACATAAATCGCCCAATTAACCTTTAATGTGCCTATCTTTAGCCATTCTATTAACGTGAAATGAACTATTTGCTGATTAATGCCAATGCAGTAAAATACTAATATAGCTAATAAAGCAGTTATAACTAAGGCAATACTGGCAATAAAACCACTTTGTTTTCTTGTTAAATATTGACAAAATATACCATTTATTATCCCAGAAAGCAGAGGTAGCATTATAATTAATATTGTTGCAATCGGTAATATTTTAAGCAGCATGCTAACCTTTCATCTGATTAATATCGCTCACTTCAATAGAGTTTTTATTCCTAAAATACACCAGTAATATAGCAAGACCTATAGACGTTTCTGCTGCTGCAATCGTTAAATTTATTATACTAAAAATTTGCCCTGATAATTCCCCAGCGTGAGTAGAGAATGCAGCAAAATTTATATTTACTGCAAGTAACATCAATTCAATTGACATTAAAATTGTGATAACATTTTTACGGTGCATAAACAGCCCCATCATTCCTATAGTAAAAATAAGAGAAGATAGAATCAAATAATGCTCTATTGTGATAATCATAAGTACTAGTATTTATTGTTATAGTGATTTGGTATATAAGAAATTTAAAAGCAAAACGTCACTCCGTTTCTAGCAATAGTATTTTACTCGTACTTTATACCCTCAATCCCTTCATTCAAAGCTGGTTTGACCATTACAATAGAATTAGCTTTATTCTTAGAGTTTTGCATATTTATATCTTGTCTTTTGACCCCTGAACGACTACGCATAGTTAAAGTTATACATGATATCATGGCAACAAACAGAATAATACCTGCAGTTTGGAAAGGTAAAATAAAGTCAGTATAAAGCACTCTACCAATAGCATGAGCATTGCTAATGTTTGCTGCTGTAATAAGACTGGTATTAGGCTTAAAATGAATATTTTTACTCCCGAGTAAAATAATTAAGCCAAGATCTATAAACATAATTAGCGCGACTATGCTACTTAATAATAAATTTTTTTTTGTCTGAATTATAGCTTCAGCAAAATGCACGTCTAACATCATTATTACGAATAAAAATAATACCGCTACAGCGCCAACGTATATTACTATTAACATCATTGCTAAAAATTCTGCGCCTAGTAATATCATTAACCCTGAACCATTGCAAAAAGCAAAGATAAGCCATAAAACAGAATAAACCGGATTCTTACTAAACACTACTAGAAAACTGCTGATAATTATCAGCGTTGCGAATAAATAAAAAAATATTACCATAAATTATGTTTATTGTTTTTATAAGTTATAAACTTAGCGTAACATCGTCATTTATCTTCCAAATACAATCAAAATATTTCAAGAATTGAATTTGTTATCAATATTTTGAATAGTAATCTGATCATCGATATTTATAATCACGATGTAATTTAATAGCTAGCTCTTGTTCCCAAATATCGCCATTTTTTAATAATCTTTCTTTATCGTATAATAATTCTTGATGTGTTAAAGTAGCAAACTCAAAATTTGGGCCTTCTACTATAGCATCTACAGGGCAAGCTTCTTGACATAGACCGCAATAAATACATTTAGTCATATCGATATCATATCTGGTAGTACGTCGGCTACCATCTACCCGTTCTTCAGATTCAATTATAATAGCTTGAGCCGGACAAATTGCTTCACACAGCTTGCAAGCAATGCAGCGTTCTTCGCCATTTTCATATCTCCTTAAAGCATGTTCTCCTTTGAACCTAGGACTTACTCTGCTTTTTTCATATGGATAGTTAAGCGTTACTTTTGGTTTAAAGAAATACCTTAATGTTAAGGCAAGCCCTGCTATTATCTCAAACAATGCAAAAGATTTTAAATAATTAAGCGCTTTCATATATTTCCGTTATTAGGTAAATTATCAGTAAACATTAGCACACTAGAAACCAATACTACCCAAAATAAAGTTAACGGCAAGAACACTTTCCAACCTAAGCGCATTAATTGGTCATAACGATATCGCGGCAATGTTGCTCTAATCCATAAAAAGCAAAATAGTAAAAACCCTATTTTTAATATAAACCAAATAAAACCAGGGATAAAATTTAAACAATTAATACCGAAAGGGGGTAAATAGCCACCTAGGAAAAATGTTGTAGTCATACCACTAACTAATATCATATTAGCATATTCGCCTAGGAAAAATAAAGCAAAACCCATTGAAGAATATTCAACATTATAACCAGCTACAAGCTCTGATTCCGCTTCGGGTAAATCAAAAGGTAATCTGTTAGTTTCTGCAAGAACTGAGATAAAAAATACTACCCCCATGGGTAGTAACATTAAATCTATCCACCACGGTATAGTCCTTTGCATTTCTACAATCTCTGAAAGATTTAGGGTGCCGGTAGTTAATAATACTGTAACTATTACCAATCCCATTGATACTTCATATGAAATCATCTGAGCTGATGAGCGGATTGCACCAAGAAAAGCATATTTTGAATTACTTGCCCAGCCTGCTATTATAATACCATAAACACTTAATGATGATATAGCCATAATGTATAATACCCCGACATTTATATCAGCGAGGACTAATCCTTTATCAAAAGGTATCACTGCCCATCCTATAAGGCTTAAAACAAATGTGATCATCGGAGCAAGAAGGAATAAAGCTTTATCCGCAGGCGTAGGAATAATAACTTCTTTAAATAATAACTTAATGGCATCGGCAATAGGTTGCAATAAACCGAAAGGTCCTACCACGTTTGGACCTCTGCGCAGCTGCATTAATCCTATAACTCGACGTTCAGCGTATGTAAGGTAAGCTACGCAAATCACTAAAGGAATAGTAATACATAATATTTTGAGAGTTATAATAATTAAAGGTAATATATACTGTTCGAAAAGTTCTATCATGCCGCCTCCGGGCCTTTCTTATCCCTATCAATCTTAGCTTCTAAGCATTTTGCCATAGTCACTGAAGCACGGCTGATAGAATCAGTCATATAATAATTAATCGGTTTTGTTATAATATCCTCTTTAAGCAATCTACCCATAGAAATAAACTTCGTAAAATTATTTTTTGTTATGCTGCCAATATTAGTAAATATAGGGAAATCCGTAACTAATCTTTCTCTAACAGCAGTTAAACTATGTATACCAAGGTCTATTCCTAAATTATCGGCAAGGTTTTTTATAATCAACCAATCTTCTTGCGCTTGTCCTACCGGAGCAACTGAGCCTATAGCATATTGCGGCCTTCCTTCAAGGTTTACATAAATGCCGTCTTGTTCAGTATATGCAGGAGAAGGTAGTATTATATCCGCATAGCTTGCTCCTACATCGCCATGATGGCCTTGATATACTACAAACGATGATTTAAGTTTTGACATATCAACTTCATCGCAGCCAAGTAAATAGATAAATTTTATCAAACCTTCTTCTGATTTTTGTAAGATTTCTGCCGCATTACAACCACTAAAACCTATATCTAAAGCTCCCACCATTGAAGAATGATTATGCAAAATATTAAAGCCGTTCCAGTCATTTCTAACTATTTGATATTTATCTACCATCTTATGAATAAGCGATAAAATCTCATAACTATCCTCGCGGGAATATACACCATCACCAATAATAATCATTGGATATTTTGCTATAGTAAGCTCATTGGCAAATTCATGATCGTCGTCTATTATATGATTCAGTATCTCAAGATTAGTCCCAAGCTCTGTGATTTTGTAAGTTTGGTCTATCACGTTACCAATTCTCACTACTTTAAGGCGACCCAGTCTCTGCATTTTGCCTATGCGCGCATTTAACACCGGTGCTATTTGCCTTGGATTAGCTCCTACAAGCAAGCATAAATCAGCTTTCTCTAGACCGGCAATGCCAGTATTAAACAAATAATTACCACGGCTAGAATTATCGACTTTATAATTAAATTGATTACTTGCTAAATTATTACAGTCAAGTTTTTGTAATATAGTTTTTAACATATACATACACTCAACATTTACCAACTGCCCAGCTATTGCTGCTATTTGCGAGCCTTCTAAGTATTTAAGTTTTTTTGCTACCATCTCTAGCGCTTCCTGCCAGCTTGCCTCAACTAAAAAACCATCTTTCCTGATATAAGGCTGGTCTAACCGTTGATATTTCAAACCATCATATGCAAAGCGTGCTTTATCAGATAACCATTCCTCGTTAATGTTTTCGTTGATCCTTGGTAATATTCTCATTACCTCTTCACCTCTACTATCTACTATAATATTAGAACCTAGCGCATCTAATATATCTATAGAAGGAATGGATTTAAGCTCCCAGCTGCGAGCCTTAAAAGCATAAGGTTTAGAGTTGAGAGCGCCAACAGGGCAAATATCAATCATATTACCTGATAGTTCAGATGATAGACTTCTCTCCAAATATGAAGTTACTTCCATATGTTCTCCACGGTATATAGCTCCCATTTCTTCGACGCCTGCTATATCAGTAGCAAATCTAATACAGCGTGTACATTGAATGCAACGAGTCATATGGGTTTTAATCAGTGGCCCCATATATTTATCTTTTACCGTTCGTTTATTCTCATGGAATCTATTGCTACCTTTACCGTATTTAAAAGCTTGATCTTGTAAATCGCATTCACCGGCCTGATCACAAATAGGACAATCAAGCGGATGATTAATTAGCAAGAACTCCATAACCCCTTCCCTTGCCTTTCTGACGGTAGGAGTATTAGTATGAATTATCATGCCATTATTTATAGGCATAGAACACGAAGCAATAGGCTTTGGCGACTTCTCCATTTCAACTAGGCACATTCGACAATTACCAGCAATCTTTAATCGCTCGTGGTAACAAAAATGCGGGATCTCTATACCCTGATTAACGCATGCTTGAAATACCGTCAAACCTTCTTCAGCTTCAATCTCTTTTCCGTCTATAGTAAGTTTTATCATAACTACTCTAAAGTGTTAGCTCATTTGATTTAAATATTTAAGTATTAAAAAAAGCCTTGTTGTGGCGCAGTAGTTGTCATTGTCAGCGAAGCAACCTCAAAAATTTTACTTACTAAAATTGTTTTGATCGATAATATGATCTTGCAATTTAGGAAGTACGCTGACTGCAGCCTTCTTAATCATTCTGATTACCGAATTATCTAACGCCATCTCCACAGGAATTTCAGTAACAAATTCTAACCATTTTAACTCTTTTGCTTCTGAGTTGATAGTAAAAGAATCATTATTTATTGTTTTTAATAAAAATCTCACATCATAATGGTAATGCTCTGGTTCCTGCTCGTTAGCCGGGATAAAATGAATATCTATATCATAGATTTGCGTGCTAATAGGCTGAATATCTGGTATCCCCGACTCTTCTTGAGCTTCTCTAATTGCTACAGCTAAAACATTACTATTACCGTCACAATGGCCACCTGGTTGTAACCATTTACCAAGCTTAGCGTGATGCATCATCAAAAACTTTGTTTTATCGCTATTAAGTAAAAAAGCTGATGCAGTAAAATGCCCTACTGCAAGCTGCCTATTGAAAGGATTTTTATAGCTATTCAAAAACTCCAACATTTTTGTTTTTGATGCAAGTTCTTCTTCATATTTACTGTGATAATGGCTTAAGCCAATGCGTAAATCCATTCTAATTTTATAATTTAGTATTTAAGTGATTATCTTCCTCTACTCAAAACTGTCAAGAGTATAATTCTTGACAAAATTAATAGTTCCGCTAACTTATAACCCAAGATAAATTAATAGAGTAACATGCCGGTATTAAAATACAAAAGAGTCCTACTAAAAGTTTCTGGGGAAGCTTTTATGGGTGATAGACAATTTGGTCATGAATATGATACAATTAAAAGTATTGCTGAAGATATTAAAGAGGTTATAGATTTTGGAATTGAAGTGTGTATCGTAGTAGGAGGCGGTAATATTTACCGCGGCGCTGACGCTGCAATGGTTGGGATGGAAAGAGCTTCTGGTGATTATATAGGCATGCTTGCTACTGTAATTAATGCGCTTACTCTACAGAATATCATGGAAGGCTTAAAAATTGACACTCGCGTATTATCAGCCATTCCAATGATGAGCGTTTGCGAACCTTATATTAGGCGTAAAGCAAAAAAACATATAGAAAAAGGGCGTGTGACTATATTTGGTGGTGGTACCGGTAATCCTTTTTGTACTACCGATAGTGCAGCAGTTTTAAGAGCTATTGAGATGAACTGCGACTTATTATTAAAAGGTACGCAAGTAAACGGCGTATATGACCGAGATCCCAAGAATAATGTTGATGCTATAAAATATTCAACGATCAGCTATGACGATATTATGAGAAATAATATACAAGTTATGGATATAGCAGCTATTGCTGCGGCTAAAGAAAATAATTTACCTATAAAAGTGTTTATAATTAAAGAAAAAGGGAACTTTGCTAAGGTACTACGCGGCGAAGGTGAATACACTACGATTCAACATGGATAATATATATGGATAAAGTAACTATACGTAAAGAATTACAATTGAGAATGGATGGAGCAATTAAGGTATTAGACCATGAACTTAAAGGTCTGAGAACAGGGCGCGCTTCGGTAAATTTACTCGATTCAGTAACGGTAGAAGCGTACGGTGACAAGATGCCGCTATCTCAAGTAGCAAGTCTATCGACTCCTGATGCAAAAACTATTGCCGTACAAGTTTGGGATAAATCGATGGTGAAAGCTGTAGAAAAAGCCATTGTTGATGCAAATTTGGGTTTAAATCCAGCGTCTGATGGCCAGATTGTTCGAATTGCCATTCCGGCTCTTAACGAAGATCGTCGCAAAGAATTAGTAAAATTCGCCTACAAATATGGTGAAAATACTAAGATAGCCTTACGTAATATTCGTAGAGACGGCAATGAAGACTTAAAAAAAATGGAAAAAGATAATATTATTGCTAAAGATGATCACCATAATTTATCTGAAGAAATACAAAAATTGACAGATGAGTATAGCGCCAAAGTGGATTTGCATGTGAAACAGAAGGAGCAAGAGATCTTGACTATATAGTATTATCATCACAAGGCCATAAAATGGCCGTGATAATCTCGAAAATTAATGGTCATTGCGAGCTAAAGTAGTAAGCGCGGCAATTTCATATTCATAAATTTCCTACGATTGCTTCTTCCTCTTTAGCGTCACGCAATGAGGTTTAACCTTTCTCTCCCTCTCTTATAAATACAAATCAAATAAAATTAGGAACTTCCCTATGTCAGAACCATATAGCATAACTCACCATTATTTTGATGTAGTAATAGTCGGGGCTGGTGGAGCAGGCCTACGCGCTGCATTTGGTATGGCTAGAGAAGGTCTATCAACTGCATGCATCACTAAAGTATTTCCCACTCGTAGCCATACTGTAGCCGCGCAAGGCGGTATTAGCGCCTCTTTAGGTAATATGGGCGCAGATGATTGGCGCTGGCATATGTACGATACTGTAAAAGGTTCTGATTGGCTTGGTGATCAGGACGCCATAGAATATATGTGCAAGAATGCAGCAGCAGCAGTTATTGAACTTGAACATTATGGCGTACCTTTTTCTCGGACGGAAGAAGGCAAGATTTACCAACGGCCTTTTGGTGGCATGACTACCGAATATGGTAAAGGCAAAGCAGCTCAACGAACTTGCGCCGCAGCTGACCGAACAGGTCATGCGATTCTACATACTTTATATCAACAAGCTCTAAAAAATAAAGCTCAGTTTTTTATTGAATATTTTGCTCTCGATTTACTTATGGAAAACGGTGAGTGCCGCGGTGTGGTTGCATGGAACCTCGATGACGGTACAATTCATTGTTTCCATTCACATTCAGTAGTAATGGCTACTGGAGGTTATGGCAAAGCTTATTTTTCTGCTACATCTGCTCATACATGTACTGGTGATGGCGGCGGTATGGCTGCTCGAAGTTCTATACCATTACAAGATATGGAATTTGTCCAATTCCATCCTACAGGTATATATTCGGCTGGTTGTCTGATAACCGAAGGAGCCAGAGGTGAAGGAGGTTATTTAGTTAATTCTCAAGGAGAAAGGTTTATGGAAAGATACGCTCCTTCAGCAAAAGACCTTGCCTCACGTGATGTAGTGGCCAGGGCTATTACCATAGAGATTCGCGAAGGTAGAGGAGTTGGAGAGCATAAAGATCACGTATTCTTACATTTAAACCATTTGCCTCCAGAAGTCCTCCAAGAACGATTGCCTGGGATTTCTGAAACCGCAAAAATCTTTGCGGGCGTTAATGTTAATACTCAACCTATTCCGGTATTACCTACTGTTCATTATAATATGGGAGGAATTCCAACTAATTATCACGGTCAGGTAGTAGATAAAGATGGAGAAAATTCTAAAATAATTCCAGGGTTAATGGCGATAGGTGAAGCTGCTTGCGTCTCAGTTCATGGAGCAAATCGTTTAGGATCAAACTCTTTGCTAGATCTTGTAGTGTTTGGTAGGGCTGCAGCGTTAAAAGCTGCTGAAATCATCAAACCCGGCACAAGCCATAAGCCTTTACCAAATTTACTATTGGATAGAATTATCAGCCGTTTTGATAAAATACGCTATTCACAGGGTTCAATACCAGTTGCTGAGCTCAGATTAAAAATGCAGAGAATTATGCAAAATAATGCAGCAGTATTTAGAACTCAGGATGTTCTAGATGAAGGAGTTAAACTGATTGATCAAGCGCGCAAAGAATATACTGATATTCAAATTAATGATAAATCGTTGATTTGGAACAGCGATTTAGTAGAAGGTCTTGAACTGGCAAATCTATTAGACCAAGCAGTATTGACTGTACATAGTGCAGCCGCAAGGAAGGAAAGTCGTGGAGCGCACGCTCGTGAGGACTATCCAGCGCGTGACGATCATCAATGGATGAAACATACTCTAGCGTGGATCGATGAAAATGGCCAAGTAAGGTTAGATTACAAACCTGTGACACTTACAACTTTAACAGATGAGGTAGATGCTATACCCCCGGCTAAACGAGTATATTAGATTTGATATAAACTCTCTTTAGTAGCAGATTTTTTCGTTTTATTAATAAATATAAAAAACTATGATAAACTCCATAAAACTTGCGCAGGCACTAAATGAAAAACTATGTCATGATTTCGCAGGATCCATCGGAGCTATTGATAATTGTACTGACTTAATAGAATCAATAGATGATGTTACTAGAAGAAAAGCAGCAGATATAATAAGAATTAGTGCGCAAACACTAATAAATTATTTGAAATTTTACCGTTATTTATATTCTGAAGCTCCATTGGATTCGCAAGTTAATTTTGCTGAAATTTGCAATATAACTCATGGATTTGTTGAATTAAAAAATTCAACTATTAAATTTGAAATTATTCCTAGCAAATCTTGTACCATTTCAGCAACTATAGCGCAATTGATAATGGGTTTCGTTAGTTTAGCCGTTGATGATTTAACACATGATGGAGTGATTAAATTAAATCTATTCTTTGATAATGGCTTTTTTAATATAAAAACTATAGTACAAAGTAGTAAACTTAAGTTTCATCAACAGAAATTTGATAACTTAACAAACAAAAACCATATTAATAATTTAAGCACTCATTATTCTCATGAATATTATATCTATTGTTTAACTAAAAATTTAGGTTACAAAATTGAGGTTGTACAGTCAAATAATAAAATAGAGTATAATTGTATTTATGCTAAAAATTAAATAAATTAAGGTCATTATGAATATCTCTGGCTTTATTATAGCTAAGAACGAAGCCTCTAGAATCACCCAAGCTATTAATAGCATTAAAAATATTGTTACTGAGATTATCGTGGTGGATAGCGGTAGCACTGATGATACTGTACAAATTGCCAGTAATTTAGGCGCTAAGGTAGTATATAATGAGTGGCCGGGGTATGTTAAACAAAAAGCTTTGGGCGAAAGCCTATGTCAAAATGATTGGGTTATTAATATTGATGGAGACGAAGAATTATCTAAGGAATTGCAGAATGAAATTAGCTTTATTTTTCAGTCTGAGACGCATGATAAATATTTAGCTTATAAGATTAACTTTGTTATTTTACACCGCAACGATACCAAACCACGTTTTTGGGCACCAGCTAATAAGTTTATTAGATTATATAATCGAAAAATTTGTAGCTATGCTCATACTAAAACTACAACCCATGATGCAGTGATATTTAATGAGAATGTTGATAGTAAAAATAAAATTTATGACTTAAACAGCCTAGCATATCATCGATCTGGTACCTCTATCGAGCAATTAGTAAATAAAGCCAACTTCTACTCGACGGAGCAAGCAAAGGATTTAATCATTTTAGGGAGAAAATTTTCCAAAATTAGAATAGCTTCAGAAATAATATTGTGGTTTTTTAAAGCGTTTTTTATTCGGCGCTATTTTGTATTTGGTTTTGATGGTTTCGTGGATTCTATTATTTTTGCTTTTGCTAGATTTATTAGACTTGCCAAGGCTCGAGAGTTAGAAAAAAAGAATTAACAACTTATGTATATTTTATATATTGACTATTAAAAGCTGTATAGACTTAGAGTACAAAATTAAATATAATAGTTTTTATAAACTTTTAAATTGTAGGGAAATAGTTTAACAGTATATGTACCTTAAACAATTAATATGTTTCTTAGTTTTTCTTATATCGTTAAATAGTTATGCTGTAAAACAGTCTCACATTGAACAAACTATTCACTCAACCAAATATAAACAGGGCACAAGAAATAATATAATATTACCATGGAATGATAACATAGATAAAAGAGACTACTCGACTACAACTCATTTGTCATTTTCAAAGAAACAAATGGCTAAAGAAGCAAATTTGCATAAAAGATATTCCCCTAACGGCGAAAAAAAAGGATTATACAATTTTACACCACACAAAGATGAAGACACTAAAGATTCACATCATGAGATAACCAGTTTTGTAAAACTGACTAAAAATAAACTTCCCATTGATATTTATAACGATTATATTGATGAAAATCCTAATTCTCCAATGTCTAATCACATTATTAGGCAAAAAAAATTTTTAAAACAAATGAATAAATGCTACGTTAAAGAGCGTCATATAAATAAAAGTAATAAAGGCCCATGGCATAATAGTTATAATATAATGATTCCTATTATACCTCTGGCTCATTAATAGACCCCTTTCGTAACTAAATTATAGTGGAAATTTTTTTAGGAAATAAGATCTAAAAAAAACGTAGCTTAGTAAACCTACGTAAGTATTTGGTAGTTTCTATTAACAACAATATAGCCTATTAGTTGAAGTTACGAAATAGACCTATTGAAAAAACATCCTTGAAATATTGAAAGTATCTACGATAGCTTAAGTTCTCCATTTTTATTAGGTATTTGATATTTTTAACCGGGAAAAATTACGCAGCAATCGTGATAAGGCTGTTATTAATGTTAGTAATAGCAAGTTTTTTAATTATTTATCAGAAGATATTATTGAGAGGTTAAATATTATTGACCACAATATTACCAATATTGTAGATTTAGGTTGCCGCGCAGGTATATTAACTAAAACATTATCTGCTAATTACTTTAATGCAACAATAATCGCAACAGATATTTCAGAAAAAATGCTTCAATCTTTTGAGCATCCCTCTAAATTATTATTTGATGAGGAAAAAATAGGCAAATTAGGGATAATAAATATAGATTTGGTAACATTCTCTCAAGGACTACATTGGATTAATGACGTGCCTAGCTTTTTAATGAGCATAAAAAATATTTTAAAACCGAATGGTCTATTCATTGCTAATTTTATTGGTGGCAATAGCTTGAAAAAACTAAGAACGCGTTTGATTGAAGCTGAAATCGCTTCAAACTGTGTGCATTCTCCTCATATTTCTCCTTTTATTCATTTTGATCATGTGAATCCGTTGCTTGCGCAGGCAGGTTTTAGTGAATTTGTAATTGATTATGAAAATATAGAAATTGAATTTAACTCTCCGTTAGAGCTAATGCGTGAAATAAAAAATATTGGTGAATCTAATGCCTTAGATAATACAAACAATTATGGAATATCTAAACAAATGCTAGAGATACTAGGTAAAAACGATGGTAAATTTTGTGATCAAATTCAACTAATTAGCTTTATTGCCGCACCGCTTAAGAATAGTATAAAATTAAAAATCTAGCAAAATTATTTTATAGCGCTATTATCATCTTTTATAATACTACCATAGAGCGTAACTTTCTTTCTAAAAAAATTGTAAAATGTCAGGAATAGAATTAAATAAAATTGCTGCTGCTATTTTGTTAGCTAGTCTAATTGCTATGCTGACAGGCTTTATCGCTAATATTTTATATAAACCAACGTTGCAACCTAAAAATCGTGGGTTTATTGTTGGAGTCTCAGAAAATACTCATAATAACAACGCACCTGCCCCAGACGTAGCAGTAGATATAAAAGAATTAATGAAAAATGCTAACGCTGAAGCAGGAAAAGAAGTAGCTAAAAAATGCTTAGCATGCCATTCGCTAGATAAAGACGGACCTAATAAAATTGGTCCGCATCTATGGAATGTTGCAGGCGCTGAAAAAGCTCAAAATAAAACTTTTAAATATTCTTCAGCAATGTCTAGTAAAGGAGGTATTTGGGACGATGAAAGCTTATTCCATTTACTGCATAAGCCTTCACAATTTATACCAGGTACTAAAATGTCTTTTGCTGGTATTAATAAACCACAAGATATTGCAAATGTTATATTATATTTAAAAACTTTCCTACACGATTAACAACTATATATTTTAGCCTCATCTTGATATTAACTATGCTCTTTTATATCTAAATGCGGAACGTCATCCTGATGAGGCTATGGACCAACTTAGTAGAAGGGATCCAAGTTATTTCTTAAAATTCGCTGACGGCTTTCTCGCTACGGTTCTTTAAGATGCAACCCACAAAGCTAGCAGTCTCTTTTGCTCACCCATTTGTAACAGCTAGGATCGCAAAATATTTCTTTCAAAAATTGGTTATTTAGCGCATGGCTAGTTTTGTAACCAGTAACTGTACCAATTACATGCGCGCCGGCAGTATATAAATCCCCAAATAAATCTAAAAGTTTATGGCGCACAAATTCATCTTTATATCTTAACCCATCAGTATTTAGAATAACATCCTGATCAATTCCAATCGCATTTTCAAGTGATGCTCCACGCGCCAGGCCTTTGCTGCGTAAATAATCAAGTTCGTGGACGAAACCAAAAGTCCGGGCATCAGCGATATTGCGGGTGAATGATTCTTTCTCTGAAAACACTAAATTTTGTTTTCCTATTGCCTTGCTAGTAAAATCAATTGTTAAATCAATCTTCATATCATGTGAAGGGCTGCAGATTATTTCCCCTTCTTTATGGCATACTTTGACTTCTTTTATAATTTTTAAATATTTCTTAGGAGCGTTTTGTAGTTTTTTTCCTGAATATTCAATCATGAAAACGAAAGGTTTACTACTTCCGTCCATTATTGGTACTTCGGGCCCATCAATTTCGACTATTACATTATCAATACCGCATCCCCAAAATGCTGCCATTAAATGTTCGATAGTAGAAACCTGCACTTTATATTTATTACTTATTGTCGTTGATAAAGAAGTTTCTGAAACATTTAAATATGAAGCCTCAATAAAATTTACTTCATCCTTTAAATCTGTTCGTACGAATACTATTCCAGTATTTTCTTTGGCAGGCTTTAGAGTTAATTGCGTAATTTCACCTGAATGTACCCCAATACCGTAACAGCTTACAGGGTTAATTATCGATAGTTGCATTAATTTTTCTATGAATGTTATTACTGCATATTACTTCTCTTGCCGGTAATATACAAGGTTCATTATGTTACAAAATATTTCAAGCAATACTCTCAAGACATATACCATAATTATCTAAGCTGAGTTAAGTATAAGAATGGTATAAACTAAAGCTGCATCCGAAGAAATGTCATAGTCTCTAGACTTTCCTATAATGACGCAACCCTTTTTATACACCGATATTTACTCAACCTATTAACAGCTCTACTTACAATAACAAAAAAGGCCCTCTTTTTTCAAAGAGAGCCCTTTTTAGTAGTAAATAGTTGTAGTTAAACTTAGAAGTTAACACGAACTTTTATAGAGCCCATATGACCAAGATATTTCTTAGCTATAGTTGCATCATAAGCTACACCATATTCCATATAGTTAACTTTAGTACTCATGCTAGCACCAAGGTTAAAGTATGTTTTAGGAGTTTTATTAGCTTGCGCTGTAAACGTGTCGGTCATAGTGTCAAGTTTAGAAGTTATTTTAGGATCTTTACCTCCAAGCTTATGAGAAATAAATCCATGTACTTCTGGGTTCAGGACAAGACCATTAGTTTCGATAGAACTAACAACTCTGGCACCAATAATACCTTCAACTTTATGACTATTCTTTTTAGTAATAGTTTTGTTTTGAATAGTGGTTCCTGTTTCTTTATAACCTTCGTCATTGACTTTATTATACCTAATTCCTGCTAACGGCGTGAATAGTACATTGTCTATAGGCTTAGCGTTATAACCAAACATTAATTCGCCACCAAATGACATAGAGTCATAATTGCTATAAGCTGTTTGATTTACTAATCCATAACGTAGCGCTTTACCTTTTACTTTATTAGAGCCGAAAGTAACAACGCCTTGAGCAAAGAAATCCATAGCAAGTTGTTGCACACCGTACACAGAGAATGTGTAGCTATTGATAGTAGTTTTATCACCAGCTTTCCACCCTTTATGCTTCACATCAGTTTTGATAAGAGATACAGCAGCACCAATAGTCATGTTATCATTAGCTTTAGTATCGAAACCAAATACACCGCCGACAGCTTTAGATTTGTAGCCAGCTGTAACACCTTGGTCTTTTTTAACTGATTGACTATAGAAAGGCATAGCCCAAGAGCCATATCTATTCGCTGTAGATGTATCATCATCACCAGCTGATGGAGCTCCTTGATCAGGAAGATTGCCTCCTTGAACAAGAGCCGCATCTATTAACCTGTTAGATACTAGGTGACCAACTTCTGTAGCTGTTTCTTGCATCACTTGCGTAGCTGATTCATCAGCACGGGTAAGCCTGATAACAGCGTTACCAGATTTAGTTTGATCAATTCGACCAAATTCAGCACGGTTTGCTCCAGGAAGTTTTAGTGCATTCTCTAAATCTATCGAATTTCCACCTACAGAACTAAGATCTTGCTTTAAGCCCGCATGACTTGTGTCTGTCCGTGTCAGCACGATATTTTTATTATCAAGAGCTACTGCATAACCAGCAAATCTTTGGCCACTATTATCTGGATTAGTTATGTAGAAAGTATCTGCTTTAACATTTTCTAATTTACCACTGCTATTATCCATTAATATATAGCTTTTTTGTTCAACAGTAGCAGTGTCACCAGCAAGAGTTATGCCTACTTTATTAGCAAGAACATTAATAGTAGTTTTATTTACTACGTTATTAACACCTGCATCTGTTATTTGCACAGTAAGAGCGGTTTTTTCGCCCCATTCAGATGCAGCAGCGCCGCGATTAATATCCATAAAAGTAATTGAAGCATCTGCAACATCAAGCATATTATTAATGTAGTGGACACCACCAACAGTATTAGTTGCATTGTTGAGAGTAGTAGGCTTAACCTTAATGGCTACGTTACCAAAATCAACGGTATCAGCATAGTATGCACCACTAAATTCTGCTGTTTTACTTGCATCGTCGCTATGTGTAATCATATCAAAAGGGTTACTCGCTGTACCGACAGAGGAATTATTCATCCCTGACTTTCCTTCAAAGATCACAATATTGTCTACACCATGTGATATAAGAGTAGAATTATCTAAAGTGATATTATCACGATAAACAACATTAGAATTACCTAATGCAGCACCGCCGCCGCCAGCATTTGCTCCAACATGCAGAGTAGTTACATTAAAGTTTTTAGCAAAAGTACCGGTTGCACCGTTATAAACTGTTCCAGCTTTAGAATAAGTATCACTAAAGTTTTCAGTAGTTGTGAAGAATTCGAAATTACCAAATTTAATAGCTGCTTCACCAATACCAACCACTCTAGAATAAGCAGCATTTGCATTTTTAAATTGCGCAGTACCAGTATTAGCTTTGGTAGTTAAAACTCCAGCGAAGAAGTTATTACCGTCAACTACAAGTGTATAGTTAGGATTACCCAAAGATATATTAACTGGGTTATTTATATCCGACCCAATATGTCTATTGCCTGTTACTTTATGCACTGATCCAGCAGCTGCACTACCCTTTATTACTACAGTGTGCGCATTTGAATTGCCAGCTGTACTGAAAATTTCCATATTTTCAAGCTGACTTACGTTAGCTAGAGCAAGAGCACGATCATTCATATCTTGAGCTAATGTTACAGTTGAGGCAACATCTTTATTAGTGAAATCAATACGATTTATTACTAAACCATGTGTATCACCAGCATTGGCAGCATTAGCAGCAATAGCAGTTTCGTTTATAGTTACATTAGACCCACTAACCACTAAAGTTCTTGGCGCAGCAGCGTTAGCAGCTTGTTGAGCAACTGCAAGAATCATTCCACTAGCGTTATTAGTTTTTATTGTTGCCATACCAGCAGCATTGGCAGCCCCAAAATGAGTAGTTGTATAGCTATCACCAAATGTTAAAGTTGTGTCAGCGTCTGTTAATGTTGCACCACTAAAAATACCACCTTTTTGTAGCTCTACTATAGTTTTAGCGCCACTAACTGTAAGAGTATTGAACAATTTTGCAGTTGTACCAAGCTTAGCACTCACTACGTTTGTTCCACCACCATTGAATATAAAGGCATCAGCAGCATTACCAGGAAGTATTGTATCCGCTGTAGTATATATAGAAACGTTTTTCTGTAGTGCTAGCTTAGAACCTGCAGCGCTAAATTCAAAGGCGTCTATAGTTTTATCTTTAGTACCAAGTACTGTTGTTTCATCGCCGAAGGTTACATCACCATTAATTGTAACTTTTGCAGCAGCTTCTGGAACGTTTACAAACTTATAAGTACCTGTATCGAATGTTAATTCAGACTTCTCATCAAGCGTAAGAGTTTGAGCGCCAAAGAAATTACCAGCATTACCAGGAGTAAAGTGTAAGTTAGCACCATTTGCAACAGAAAGAGCCTCTAAAGACTTATTAGCAGCAATATTACCTGTAATATGTAATGTTTGACCTACTTGCAAACTAGTTGCATCGATGGTACCTTTATTATCAGCACCTAGTGCTATATTCATAGTATAATTTAAATTAGCTACAGCCGCACCTTTTGCTGGAGATGGATCGGTTATTGCAACAGTTCCGCCCTTAGCACCAAATATTAAATTATTTGCGCCGTTCATAATAAGGTTAGTGGTTTTTAAAGTAAGCGTTTTAGTAGCGTCATCAGCAAGAGTGATGTTTCCTATTGCGCCATTTGCACCAATATCCCCAGAGATAGTAGCATTACCTAAAAGTTTAAGGCCGTTACCAGCTAAAGCTCCTACTGCAATGTTAATCCCACCGTCTTGCTCAAAATCATTAGCAAGAATAAAACTACCGCCTACATTAGTAATTTGAAGAGGAGTATTAATAAATTTACCAGTTAAGGTTACATCTCCACCATTAGTTTCAACAGCTGTTAAGTTTTGAGTTGTGTAATCAGCTCCAGCTGACTGCGCCAGAGTACCAGCGCCAGCAAAGCGAATTGTACCAGCTATGTTAGCTGCATTAGCTGCGTCCCCAATAAAGCTACCCTTAAGATCTTGAGCAGCAGCAACTTCAAATACACCTTTTATATTATTAAAGTCAACTTTTCCTAAGTTTGAATTTTTAGAAATCGTCACTAGTTTTGTTGCATTATCATAGAATTTAGTTGCACCATCATCACCAACATCAACTGTTTGTTCAAATGTTATAGGAGCAGAGTTAGCAGCATTAGCGTTATCTCCCTTTATTGAAAGGGTTTTAGCAAAGATTTGATTTTTTATTGTCGCTACGTTAGCATTGTTACCAGCAGCAGTTACAATAAACTCTCTTGCACGGTGAGTTCTATCAACACCAATAACAGCCGTAGCACCAGCAGCATTAGTTGTAAGAGTAGCTGCATTACCATTAGCATCACTGGTATCAAAATGAATTACACCAAAATCATCTGCAACCGCGCCCAAATTATTTGTACCACCGAGGCTACCGTTTTGAACTTTAAAACTCAGAGCATTATTAGCACCTTGTTTAGAAGCAAGGATTAATTTACTAGCTGCATCTTCAAAAACTATTCTGTCATTAACAGTAGCTCCTGCCGCATAAGCTCTGGTTTGAAGATTTAAAACCCCGCCAGCGGTTTGAGTTGAATAGAATTTAATTGCACTACCAGCTCCAATACTGTGAGTAAGAGCTGCAGCTACTGATTTATCATTAAATGTATAAACCCCCGGCCCTCTCGCTTCAATAATAGCAGAATTTGCATTACCCACAGTGAAGTTAGTAAAGTCAACATCACCAGCAGCAGTAATTACGAAAGTATTACGGGTAGCTGCACCAAGACCAGCTTGATCAAAATCTACTTGACCGATCAGTGCGCCCTTATTTGCAGGAGCAACAAACAAATCATCGCCTCCACCTGCAGCAGCACCATTAAAGGTGAATGTTCCACCTGTACCTGTGAAGTCAATATCTACTGGGTTACCGCCGCCTGCTATGTTCACGATCGAACCTAAAGAAGCATTGATGCCATTAGCCACTTTCATAGTAACATTTTTACCATTAAGATCTAATGCTTTAATAGCTTTATTTACGTCAAATATAATGTTACCGTTTATTCCAGCTCGTATTGTCATGTTATCTGCCGGTCCACTTGCATCAGGATCAACAACAACGCCACCTGCAGTAATAGTAGACCACAAGTTAAGCCCCCCTGCTCCTACTTCACTAACAGGAGCATTAGCATTTGCAGTCTCCCGAGCATTCGCAACGGCACCACCGAACGCTGTACTTGACGATGCAATAGTAGCAACAAGAGCTGACGTTGTTGCCAGCATTTTTAGTCTGTTTTTAAATTTATTTTTCGTAAGAAGATTTGGTTTTTCAGCCATAATTCTTTCCCTATTTAAGTTAATTTAAGTATTCTCATTAGCTTTTCTGAAGAAGCTTATTATACGTCATTGCTGTTAGAAACTCTCCAGAATATCTAAACATGGTGCTCAATATAATTGTTAAAAGCTTTTTTTGCAAGTATCTATTTAATTTTGCAACAGTGTTTTTAATTTCTGTGGTATATTTGAAACAGCGGAACAGAATGACTATTGCTTCGCCTAATATCTTGCAATTATCTTTAAAATAAAGCAAAATAATCACAAAAAAAAAATATATATAATGACTATAAAAATTGGAAATATCGAATTGCCGCATGGGGTTATATTAGCGCCAATGTCAGGCGTTACCGATTTACCGTTTCGGAAATTAGTAAGAAGCTTTGGCGATGCGTTAGTAGTATCGGAAATGGTGGCTAGCCGGGCAATGATTATTGAAACGCGGCAATCATTACAGCGCTGCGCAATACTGCCAGAGGATACAGGCGCTTGCGTACAAATTGCTGGCTGCGAACCGGATATTATAGCTGAATCCGCGAAAATGAATGAGGCAATGGGAGCAAAAATTATTGATCTAAATTTTGGCTGTCCAGCAAAAAAAGTAGTGGGCGGCTATTCTGGTTCGGCTTTAATGCGTGATGAAAAATTAGCTGCTAGAATTTTGGAAGCAACGGTAAATGCGGTGAAAATACCGGTGACCTTGAAGATGCGCACCGGCTGGGATGATCAGACTAGAAACGCGCCGACTTTAGCGAAGATTGCTTATGAGGCAGGAGTGCAAATGATTACAGTACATGGCCGGACGCGTTGCCAGTTCTATTCTGGTCATGCTGATTGGGAATTTATTCAACAAGTGAAAGCGGCAGTGAAAATACCGGTAATAGCCAATGGTGATATTACTAACTTCGAGAAAGCTAAGAAGTGCTTAGCTCAGTCTGGCGCCGATGGGATAATGGTCGGTAGAGGGGCATATGGTAAACCATGGTTTATTTCGCAAATTGCGCATTATCTAAAGACTGGCGAGGAGTTACCAGCTCCACCTCGAAGCGAGCAATTAGCGATAATATTACGTCATTACGACGATATGTTAGAGCATTACGGCACAGATACTGGCAGTAAGTTAGCGCGCAAACATATAGGTTGGTATAGTAGCGGCCTGCCAAATTCTGCGGAATTTAGGGGAGCGGTGAATTTGATGGAGGATCCTGCGGAAGTTAAGGATTTAGTGATTGAGTTTTATAATAGCAATATAGTCACTGAGAGCGAAGTAAAATAAAATGCTATCTTTTGGGGAAATAATAATAGTTATATTAGTAGCGCTGCTAGTAGTAAAACCCGCGGACATACCTATAATTGTAAAAAAAATTCATCAGCTAAAAAGCTATTTTACTAATATGAAAACTATAGCTTTATCGTATGTCACTAAGGAATTAGATATAGACAGCTTTGAGCAAGACCCTGAGCAACTAAATTTTTATCTGCAAAAAATTGTCAATATACAAGGCTTTTATGACGGTGAATATAATCTCACCGCTCTTAAAGCAAAATATAATGAGTTGGTAATGGGCGCGGTAAAGAAGATTCGCAATGATGGCTAGTCCGCCACAGATCACTTCATCTCTCCGCGCCGCTCTAAGCTATAATCCCCTCACCTTTCCCTATTTTTATCTTGAGTCTTAGTTAAATATTTATTAGCCACTGGCTCAACTTGCAGAGTTAGCATTTTGTCTTTTAGCACTTGTAACTCTTTAGTTTTTATTTTAGGCTTTTCGTATTCAATATCATTTTGAGGTTGTGAAAGAATTTGCTGACTATCTTTATAAAAATCACTTTTCATGCTATAAATTCTATCTCTCTCAAATTTAATATTACTATCTAAATTTAAAATAACCTCGCCGAGCTTTTCACCAATTTTTGGACCATATTTTATCGCTAATATACAAACTGGAACTACTATAATAGATAATGCAGCGCCTGCAGTAACCACGCCAAGAGCCCCTACCCCCAAAGCGCAAATTGCAGTAGATATTTTACTAACAGCTTGGGCAAATGTATTAGTTCTTTTCTCTAGCTTCGCAGAGATATTTAATATTTTGTTAATTTCTAACCTAACATTGAAGTTTATATCTTCTTGTTTTTTACTTTTTTTCATAGCCTGCATTACTGCGCTAAGCAGTAAACGTGGTTCAGACTGTATATAATTCATTATTTCATAATGATTTTCACCGATCAATAAATCCTTTAAAACCAATTTAAGTGTTTCTTTATCTTGTTCGCCAACATTATCGAAATGCATTGCTATCAAGGTTTCTAACACCGTATCTAGCGATTGCTGTTTATTTACTACGGGGTTATTGTTTTTTACAGTTGTTTCTTCAGCAGCAATAGCGACTGAAAATAACATTAATACTGTTGAAAAACTATCATCAGTGATAACTTTTTGTCCTAAAAAGCTACGAAGCTTTCTAGCGGTAATAGTAGCATATTGGTTAATTTCTGGAGTAGCATTAAGCCTAACCATATAATCAATTGCTATGATACTAGCCAGTGATACACAAAGCTGCGGCGAAAGATTATTACTTAAGCTATCATTTATCGCTTTAGTAAATATAGAAATAGTACTTTTATCTAAAATATACATATATTATTTACGAATTATTATTTCTCTAAGCCGCATGGTAAGTTTAGTAAAAACTAATTCAGGAAACTTATTTTCAGAAAGCTTATAGATCAATTTACTTTCTAACACACTCTGTTTTTGGATTCTTGCAGATATTACAATAGTTTTGTCTGGCATATTACTCTGAGCATCTTTTATGATCGCCAAGGCAGTTAGGAAGTCAGGCGTAGCGAATTTTAATTGAACTTTATAATTTTTAACTTTTATTTCATCTTCATGAAGGTGAATTACTTGATTAACATCCCGCAGGAAAATTTGATTTATTATAGTCGAAATAGGCTCTTGTAAATGATATTTAGAAGATAGGCTTTCTATATCCTTTATAATACGTACTTTCTTTAAGCATCTTTGCATACTCGATATACTTAGCAATTCAGTATATTTTTTATAGGTCTCTAATATTTTAGATTTTGAGCTAATTATAGAATATAATTTTAATGTTTCCTCTGCTAAAGATACCTGAGCATTGTGATTGGTAGAAGCTGATTCTAGATAATTCTTCTCAAAATCTCGAACTATCCAAATAAGAATCGAGATGAATAGGAAATACATTACCAGCTTGAAAAAAATAATATTTTTTAGGTGAATAATAAATTTTTCAAGCATTTTTTATCCTTTTCGCTCTGTTATAGTAAGCAATAATGGTATTACTACATGATGATTATATAAATCTATAATTTGCTCATGGAATATTACATAATTAATTTCCATATCCTTAAAAACATCATGTAATTTTTCAATATTTTCACTTAATGATTTTTCTGCTTCTTCTATTGACAGCTTATCGCTTTTAAACTTAAGTAATATTTCCATTTTAAGATATTGACTAGATAACACTAAAATATTGTCTAAATTCAATCTTTGCCAATTAATTTCATCAATATCAAATTTCTGATCTAGCGTTAATATAAATTTTTCTAAAATATCAAAAGGTGGAGGAACAGGAATTCGCAGTAGCACTTCGAGAGTATATAAATCTACTAAATTAGCCGCATTATTAATATATGGATATTGCTGTTTAAGACTATAATATTGTTGTTTAATATCATAATTTTGCTCGGTAATAGCACGTAATTGTCGGTAATTTTGCAGTGTTCTAATTTTAGTAACAGTAGCAACAACTGTCAATACTACTATAATAGCTATTAAAGGTTTAAATATCAGAGAGTTACTAAAGCTAATCCGAGCAATTATTTTTAAATAATCATTGGTTGCTAAGAAATTTTTAGATTTAGTAAATAATTTAAGTATTATTTCATCGCTAAAAGGAGATTGCGCGAAAGCGTCCAATGCTTTATTATTAGATGAACAAATTACTTGATGATTATCAAACCGTGATTGTTCTAAAAGCTTAGCTAAACTATTCTCGACAGCAAAAATTATACATACTTCAAGCTTAAAATTATTAAGATAGCTTTTAAGATATATCAAACAATCTGCTACCGCTTGCTCAATTACCCCTTGAATATATTCCTCAGATTTATCTTCAGGGTATTCAATTGTTTGTACTGATATGATATTACTTTGATGCTTTACTACTAATTTTATTCCATTTTCTTTAAGGTTTAATACCAAAATTTGCAAATGATTAGCATATTTATTATTTTCTATATTTTTAATTATTCTATCAATAATAACTTTAAATTCTAAAGCTAAAAAATAAACTCCGCCAAATTTTAATAGCTTACTAGTTAAAGTATATTCTATAAGCTTACTTAATGGAGGTTTAAAAGAAGTAGAAACAATTAAAGCATGCCAAGATTCGTTAGGCTGAGTTATAACGTTATAAATATAATACGCAACAATATCATATTTATCAAAATACTCTTGTACAAATTTTTCTACTGGATCAGTTTTAACTATAGTCTGTAAGACTGGTAATATATCATGCCGTACTTTGCAATCGGAATTATCAAGTAAGAAAAAAACAGAAAACTTTTTAAATTTATTAAAAAAAGCTTTATAACAGTCCAAATTATCTTTATCAGCGCCAGGAATAAATAAACTATCTATAACCTTATCATTAAGTAAAGCGTTAAGTACTACTCCGTTATTTCCTATCAAAACAATAATATGTTTACGGTGTAATAAATAAATAATGATATGGTATAAAGGTCTAAAAAAACTCTTTAACTTAGCGATGTTTAACATTGTGGATATTGAGTGATATCTTTTAGAGTAATACTATCAATTACCACGATTATTAGCTACTTTAAAAATTAGAAATTGCTATAATCTATACAAATTTTTGTAATGTGATAAAATATGACAAAGAAATTTCATCTATGCACGATCACGCTTAATACTTGGAAAGACATATAAATATTCTCAATTAATAAAATACTATGGATATACACGCAATTAATGAATGTCTAGAATTATCTCATGTTGGAAAAATTACTTTCCTAGAAGTAGCACAGAAACTGGCAGCTGCCAGTGCGCAGCGTTATATTGTCGATTTAATAGGTTTAAAAATGTTATATTATGGTAATGAGGATGAAACTTATACAGCTCCCTTTAGTTTTAAAAACTCAAAAGTAGCATTAGAGTTTAATCCACAAGCGGTGCAAAGTGCAATTAAGGACATCCAGCAGCAAAAGATAGACTATCATACTTTCTTAAACCTTATTATGAAAGCCGGTTGCAGTCATTATGAGGTATTTATTACCGGTAAGAAAGCTATTTATACAGGACGTGATGGCAGTCATCATATAGAACATTTTCCGCAAAGCTCAAAAGGCAATAATCAATGACTAAAACTACTGAACAAATTAGAAGTAAATTTATAGATTATTTTACTTCTAATGACCATAAACACGTGCCCGCAAGCTCGTTAATACCACATAACGACCCTAGCCTAATGTTTGTTAACTCTGGGATGGTGCAGTTTAAAAATGTTTTTACTGGCCAAGAAAATAGAGATTATACAAAAGCTGTCACTAGCCAGAAATCCCTTAGAGCGGGAGGAAAACATAATGATCTGGAAAATGTAGGTTATACAGCGAGGCATCATACTTTTTTTGAGATGTTAGGTAATTTTTCTTTTGGAGATTATTTTAAAGAAGAAGCAATTTATTATGCCTGGAATCTGCTAACTAAAGAATTTGGTATAGATAAAGAAAAATTATACGTAACTATATACCATACTGATGACGAAGCAGCTCTATACTGGCGGAAGGTGGCCGGTTTAAATGATGACAGAATTATTAGGATAAAAACCAATGATAATTTCTGGTCAATGGGCGATCTAGGGCCTTGCGGCCCCTGTTCTGAAATTTTCTATGATCATGGCGCGCATATTCCTGGAGGACTGCCAGGTAGCCTTGATCAGGATGGTGATCGCTTTATTGAGATTTGGAACATGGTATTCATGCAATTCGAGCAAATAGATAAAGATACTCGCATAGAATTACCACAAAAATCTATTGATACTGGTATGGGGCTTGAGCGTATTAGTGCTGTGATGCAGAACGTTCACGATAATTACGATATAGATCTGTTTAAGGAAATAATAGCTTATACTGAGAGCTTAGTAAAAGTTAAGATAGAGGGAGAAGCTAAATTTTCTTACCGAGTCATTGCCGATCATCTACGTGCTTGCGCTTTCTTAATTAGTGACGGCGTAATACCTGCTAATGAAGGTAGAGGTTATGTATTGCGGCGTATTATGCGCCGGTCAATGCGTCATGCTCATATACTGGGTAGTAAGGAACCTCTTATATATAAATTAGTACCAAAATTAGTGGACCTAATGGGCACTGCCTACCCCGAGTTAAAACGGGCAGAGGATTTTATAATTAGCATTTTGCAACAGGAAGAATTACGTTTTAAAGCTACTTTAGAGCGAGGACTAAAACTGCTTGATGACGAGACTAAGAATCTTATGCAAGGCATGCAGCTTTCTGGAGAAGTTGCTTTTAAACTTTATGATACTTACGGTTTCCCAGTTGATTTAACTGAAGATATATTAAAGAATAAGCAAATCACCATCGATATTCCAAGCTTCAATAATAAAATGCAAGGGCAAAGAGAACGAGCAAGAAAATCTTGGCTTGGTTCTAATGAATCTAAAACAGATAAAATTTGGTTTGATATAAAAGCCGAGCTGGGTAGCACTGAATTTCTTGGTTACGCGTTAGATCATGCAGAGGGTAAAATATTAGCTTTGATACAGGATAATGTAAGAGTTGATACCGTGACAAATAGAGAACGATTCTTACTTATCAGCAATCAAACTCCCTTTTACGGTGAATCGGGCGGTCAGATGGGTGACGTTGGCTACATAACTTCGAACGGTTGTAAAATTAAAGTAATTGACACCTCAAAGCATCTTGGATCAATTATTACTCATATTTGTACGCTTGAAGAAGGCAGTATTAATGTTGGGCATAATGCACATTTCAGTATTGATGTAAAATATCGTAAAAATTTAAGAATCCACCATTCTGCTACCCATATACTCCATGCAGTATTATATGAAGTATTAGGCAAGCATGTCGCGCAAAAAGGTTCGCTCGTTTCCTATGATCGTTTGCGTTTTGATATTAGCCACACCTCCTCTTTATCTAAAGAAGAAATTACTTTGATAGAAGATAAAGTAAATCAAATAATTACAGATAATAGCAAAGTAACAACTAATATAATGTCAACCGAAGAAGCTATCGAAGCGGGCGCTATGGCATTATTCGGTGAGAAATATGATTCTGAAGTAAGAGTAGTCTCAATGGGCGATAACTCCTACTCTCTAGAGCTATGTGGCGGAACGCATGTGAACAGTACTGGGGATATAGGGGCATTTAAAATTATTAGTGAAACCGCCATTGCTGCTGGTGTCAGGAGGATCGAGGCTGTTTGTGGCGAGTTCGTTATAAAATTACTAAGGCACAACGAGAATATTATAGATTCAATCTCAACAATTTTGAAATCTAGTAAGAACGAAGTAATCGATAAAGTAACTAATATAATTAATAGTAAAAAAGAATTAGAAAAGGAGTTGTTGACCCTTCAAATTTCAGCAATTGATTTAAGTACTAGTCAAATATCGACTGAAGCCAAAGAAATTGCAGGAATTAAACTAATTTATAAGCTTGTTCAAAATATTGATGCTAAAATAATAAGGCTTACTGTTGAACAATTATCCAATAAGGCTGACGATCTAGTTATTATCTATATCTCTAATTCTAATGGAAAATTATCTATTACTACGGCAATAAGCAAAAACATTAATAATAGATTGCATGCGGGCCATCTAGCAAAAGAAATTTCTCTATTTTTAGGAGGCGGGGGTGGGGGCGGTCAAGCCACTCTCGCTCAAGCTGGAGGCGTAAACGTAAATAAGTTGCCGGAGTTAGAAGAGATGATCATAAATATGATTTGCCAAGGCGGAAAAACGTCATTGTGAGAAGCCGACACGTTGCTATTCTGAACAACAAGCTAAATATGTATATATTGATAGGCGTAGGAACTCTCTAATTAAAAAAAATCGGCCGGCCTACAGTCTCTGAAGAAATGACGATCCTGCGCTTTTTTCATTAAGCTGATATTTATATGTGAGCACGTTTAAGTCAACAATGCACTACACCGCGATTCTCCACTTTTTTAGGTATATTACGATATTTTTGCAACATGCGTATATGAGAGTAAACTTTAAGACTATTTTAGTCTTTTAACTACTATCAGGATAGTATATACTTCAATAGTGATGTATAGCAATCACTACCATATTGTTGTACTAAAAACAAATTTATAAATTATTTATAACCTAAGGAGTTTACTATGTTAAAACACATTACTTTAGCTTTTCTAGCTGTATTAACCCTTTCTGGTTGCAAAACTAGCCCTAGACATACTACAGATAATAATGTTGCTGTATTAAACACAACACATGAAAGCTCACTTGCAGCTGATTTTGAAAAACACGCTGGTGATAGAGTGTTTTTTGGCTTTAATAAATCAGATATTTCTAGTAAAGCAAAAGAAACATTGCATAAACAAGCTAAATGGTTAAAAAATCATTCAGCAGTAAAAGCTACCATTGCAGGACACTGTGATGAAAAAGGTACTAGAGAGTACAACTTAGCACTTGGTGAAAGAAGAGCGACAGCTGTTCAAAACTTCTTATTAAACCAAGGAATTGAAGCAAATAGATTAGAAACTATTTCTTATGGTAAAGAAAAGCCAGCTGTAGTTGGTAACGATGAAGCTGCCTGGTCGCAAAACCGTAGAGCTGTTACAGAAATTAAATAAGTTTTACAATACTTATATTATTCTCTAAAAAAGGCCAGTTTATAACTGGCCTTTTTTATTTGTATATTCGCTATAAAATATAGTATACTCTTTGAACAAGGTTAGTTGGCAATTTCAAAAATTTAAATAGTCAATGCAAGAAGCCGTCAGGCGACAAAGCAATCATGTGAATTATACCTTCTGAGATCGTTACACTCCTCTGGTTTGGTACGTTGTGACGTTGCGGAAATGCTCTTCACAATAATTCAAAAAAGCAATTCTCGAAATACTGAGATTATGATAAATTAAAAATTCTCCTTATGACCCACGCGTTAAACCAAGAATTGCCTTTAGTTCGTCCTGAATGGATAAGAGTAAAAGCTCCTAATTCTATGGAATATCATAATACTAGGCAACTTATTAGAGAATTAAAGTTAAATACAGTTTGCGAAGAAGCTGCCTGCCCTAATATAGGAGAATGTTGGTCTAAAAAACATGCTACTGTAATGATTTTAGGTTCGACGTGCACGCGGGCCTGTAGATTTTGTAACGTTAAAACCGGTCGACCAGATTTATTAGACCCTCACGAACCGCAAAGGCTAGCGGAGGCAGTAAGTAAATTAAGTCTGCAGCACGTAGTAATTACTTCAGTAGACCGAGATGATTTAGACGACGGAGGGGCTAAACACTTCGCTCACTGCATCCAAGAGATTCGGGAATCTTCTCCTAAAACTACTATTGAAGTTTTAACACCGGATTTTTTAAGGAAAGACGGAGCAGCAGAAATAATAGCACATGCAAAACCTGATGTGTTTAACCATAATGTTGAAACGGTACCTGCTTTATATAAAGCAATTCGTCCAGGAGCACGTTATTATAATTCATTAAATCTTTTACATACTATAAAAAAACTCGAACCTCAGATTTTTACTAAGTCTGGAATAATGGTTGGGCTCGGTGAAACTAACGAAGAAATCATACAGGTAATGGAAGATTTAAGAGAAGCTAAAGTTGACTTTTTAACCATTGGTCAATATTTGCAACCCACTAAGAACCATGCTGTTGTTGCTCGCTATGTTACGCCTGAAGAATTTAAGTACTTTGAGAGAATTGCCAAAACTAAAGGTTTTTCTATGGTCTCATCCAGCCCATTGACTCGTTCTTCATATCACGCGGGCGAAGATTTCGAAAAATTAAAAAATAATGCTCGTAGCAATGCATAGATGCAACCATTAAGAAAACACTCAAAGTTGTCATTTGGATGAAGCGGGAGGCGGATATAGAGAGCAATATCTTCCAGTTATAAATTCATTAGATTCCTACTCTCGCCAATATATATTTAGCTCGTTCAGAATATCACAATATCACCCTAGTGCTATATTACTTAGTGCTTAAGAAAAACCTGCTACTTTATTAGATCTCTTTCGCAATTTCATCTAATAAGTTATTTTGTCGTCATTAGAACCTACAAAATGCTTATATATATTTACTAGCTGCGCTTTTTTAGAATCTAATTACTGAAAATATCTCCATTATATTTAGTTACGGAAGAGATCTACTATTTAACCAAGAGATAAACATCATGGTAGCAAGTATAAACTTCATTCAAGAACTGCGCGCGCAATTATATAATTTAAATTTACTTCATCAAAAACATAGAGAAATTTATCAAAATCTATTATTTAATTTTATTAAAGAGAATGAAGGAGAGAAACTCCAAGTATATCGCGATAGTAAAAAAAACAAAACTATTGGCATTGGTTTTAATATGGACTCACCTACAGCTAGAAAGGTTTGGCAACAAATATTTAATGGATTTCTACCGTTTGATGAAGTTTACCATGGCCGCAGCATAACAATCAACCAATCTCGGAAAATTTATACTTATGTTATTGCCAATAATCGCGCCGAGCTTCAGTATATTTACTATAATTATTGGCATAGATTAAAAGCTAATGAATTAGTGATGATAGAAGATTTATATTGGAATGGTAGTAGTAAATTAGTTGGGCTTCGTACAAATTTCTACAAATATATGGTAAATTTCGCTATAACGTCCGACAAGAAATATTTAGAAAAAGCGTTAATAGAGGTAAAGCTATATTCTAACCGAGAAAACAGCAAAGGAATCCAAAACCGCAGGAACGCTCAGTGGGAGATGGGATTGCCAATTAGGGCATTTAAAAGTTAGTATAAGCTGAGTTTGAGATAAAGATGATCTAAAACCAAGATGAAAGCGTCATTTCTTCAGGGGGTCGCTAGGCAGTCACGTCATCCTGAGCGAACTCTTGTGAGCTTAGGGATCCGCTTAAATTTAAAAAAGCTGGATTTCTCCTACATCGGCCTAGCGGCTCCGCAGGATAACACCCTCACCTTAGTTCTAGATCTTTATATCAAACTCAGGTTAGTGTATAATATTCGCTTCTCAGAACTCGTCGCCTAATATATCCTAATTGACGGTAAAAAAGCAATTTGAACTATCGGAAGTATATTCAATAACAATGCAAGAGTATTTTATTTCCTACACTTAACGACTTTGGCTAGTTATATTTTTTTTTCCTTGGTGTGCTTCTTGTTGCCTTTTTACGTCCTTATCAAAGAGCTTTTTGATTTTTTCCCAAGCAGTATTAATTAACTTGCCCAGTTTTTTAAAAAGATTTTCATTTCGCTCTGCATTTTTACCAGGGTGCTTTACTTCCTCAGAAGCTGCGTTAACAATAGTTTTAGTTAGTTCTTTAACTTCTGGGTTCTTAGCAGCTTCAGAGCCGAGATTTTTTTTAGCTTCATTGGTAAGCTCTTTAGCTAAAAAGTTTTGATCAACTTTAAGATTATTGTTAAAGGCAGAGGCTGCTTCTAACATCACACGATCTTTTTTAATTGAAGAAGGTAGAACTGAGTGCGAATTAGTAGGCTGTTGAATTTTATCTATAACCATATCAGGTTGTGAAGCTTTTATAATATTCAATATATCATTTTCAAAAGGATTTTCCACTCCATCTATACGTTTTTTTGCTAGATATTCTTCTGTTTTTTTTTCAAACTCATTAAGTCTTATATCTGACTCTGAACCGCAATTTATGCCTGATCTAGACATTTCATTATCATCAGCAAATAAACCAAACAATTTTTTCTTATCTTGAGGAGATAACGATACATCTTCCATAACATTTTTTATAACTGAAAGCATGTCATCAGCAGTCTTACCAGGCTCATATACAGCGTCAGTATATTGTTTTTCAAACCTTTCCAACTTTTCTTGATTTTGATTAGTTCCGTACTCTTCAGTTTTGCTCATCGCAGGTACCTCTATGGAATGATGGATGGACGATAGTAAAGCTTGTGCCGCATGGTAATTATTGTATTGGATCTATAAGGTTTTTCTATCTGAGTATTTTCTTTTGTAATATTTAAGTAAATATTATGTTAATAATAATAAGTATTAATATGTTATTTAACTCAACCTACGTGATATTAAGGCCACGGCTTTTAGCAAACTCTATAATTAAAGAAGAATTATGCTGTATTACACATCTAAAGAAAAATGAAAAATAGTAGCAGGAGTATGAGTAAGAAGATACCCAGTATAGCCCTGGTGGGTGAGCATACGCAAATCAACGTAAGCCCCCCATTTTTATTAGCTATAAAGTTATTGCTAATAAAATAGAATTGATGTATTTTATATAATTAATGGATGGAGAGATGGTGGGTTTAACCCACTTTTTTTATTTTAACAATATGAACTAATAATGCAAACTATAGAGCAGAAAATAACTAGCATCATACAAGACACATTGATGGATCTTGGCTTTGAGATAGTTAAAATAACTTTGCGTGGCTCTAGTTTTAAAGTAGTTGAAATATTGATAGATAGGCTAGACGGGCAAAAAATAACAGTCCAAGATTGTCGCACTGCCAGTAAAAATATCTCCGCTTTGCTTGACGTTGAAGATATTATTAGCGATAAATATTTACTAGAAGTTTCATCTGCTGGAATTGAGCGGCCTTTAGTAAAATTTGAAGATTATATTAGGTTTAGTGGTAGCGAAGTTAATATCAAGTTGAAAGAATCCTTAAATGGTCAAACACGCTATCAAGGAAAAATACTTAAAGCCGAAGATAATAAAATATATCTTCATATTAAAGGAAAGGATATAATCATTTCCTTTGACCTAATAAAAAATGCATCGCTGGTATTTACCGATAAAATGTTCCAAGAATTATTGAAGAAGCCGCATACATAATTATTCTTACGCTCTATATTACGCTGCGATCACTATGTAAACTGTGATTGTGAAATAAACTCTGCAAGCGCAGCAGGTATGGTTCATAAGATTGCTTCATCGCAAGGATGACTTTTATCAACAATTTTCTCCTTAATGTTAAGGTAAAAAAATATAATGTTTAGACTGCTAAATGGGAGAGGTTGTATATTATGACTATAGGTAATGTTGAGATTTTACAGATTGTCGACTCGGTAGCACGCGAAAAAGGCGTACCTAAGGAGAGTTTAATTTCGGCAATGGAGTACGCAATTGCTGTAGCTGGACGCAAGAAGTATGGAAATGAACATGATATCAAAGCTATAATTAATAGAAAAACTGGCAATATCGAACTTTTTAAAGTTATGGAAGTCAGTGAAATGATAGAAAATGACTTTATTCAAATTTCGTTAGACGAAGCTTTAGAAAAAAAGCCTGATGCTAAACTTGGTGATAAAATATACGAACCTTTGCCATCAATCGACCTTGGTAGGGTAGTTGCGCAAAGTGCAAAACAAATAATAATACAAAGGGTTAATGAAGCTGAAAGAGAAAAACAATATCATGATTTCAAAGATAGAAAAGGTGAGCTTCTAAACGGTACTGTAAAAAGAATAGAGTTTGGTAATATTATAGTAGACCTTGGCAGAACTGAGGCAATAATTAAAAAAGACCAGCTTATTAAAGGAGAAAACTTCAAAGTTAACGACCGTATTAAGGCATATGTACAAGATGTTAGGCTTGAATCTAAAGGTCCGCAAATCTTCTTATCGCGTACAGATGACCGGATGATTATAAAATTATTTGAATTAGAAGTACCTGAGATTTATGATAATATAATAGAAATAAAAAATATTGCCCGCGACCCTGGCTCCAAAGCTAAAATAGCTGTTTTTGCAGCTGATTCTAGCGTTGACCCGGTTGGATCGTGCGTAGGTATTAGAGGAAATAGAGTAAGAGCTGTTACCAATGAGCTAAATGGTGAGAAAATAGATATTATTTTATGGAGCAAAAATGTAGCGCAATTTGTGATTAATTCTCTGGCACCTGCAGAAATCAACAAAATTGTCATAGATGAAGATAGAGGAAAGGTAGAAGTAGTTGTTTCTAATGAAAATCTTAGCTTAGCAATAGGTAGGAGAGGACAAAATGTGCGTCTAGCCGCAAAGCTTACAGGCTGGGGAATAGACGTTATGACCGAAGAACAAGAGTCTAAAAAACGTAGCGATGAGTTTACAGTTTCTACTGAACTATTTATTTCAGCTCTTGACGTTGATGAAATGCTGTCTCAATTATTAGTAGAAGCAGGATTCATTTCTTTAGAACAAATAGCTTCATGTGAGCTGGATGTGCTAACGTCTATAGAAGGATTTGAAGAGGAATTAGCTGCGGAAATTAAAAATCGTGCTACTAATTATGTGAACGAGAAAAATGAGAAAATAGTAGTGCAATTGGAAGAGCTAGGCGTAGAACAAGAATTAATCGATGTGTTAAACTTACAGCCTGAATTTATACTAAGGCTTGCTGAGTACGGCGTCAAAACTATCGAGGACTTAGGAGAGATGAGCGTAGGTGAGTTTAAAAAACTAGCTCCTAATTCAATGAGTGACGATGATATAGAATTTTTAATTAAGACTGCTCGACAGGATGTTGAATAAAGTAGAGAGTGGTATTTACACATAGCGGTTATTGCAAGAAACCTTTGGGCGAGATATATGCGCGCCAATTTAGTTGAGAGCAAGTGACTCACTAAACCCCCTCAGAATGACAGCTATGAGCTATACCCTTAACTTCTAAAAACTTGATATGATTAAACTTGTAGTGTCGCCCGATAATCGGCTTTGCTTTGATCTAAATCAAAAATTAGTCGGAGAAAGTTTTTTTATTGCTAATGAGCGTGCAGCTGTAATAAAATTTCTCGAAACTATGCAGTCAAACGAGAAATTTCAGATAAATTTGAACTTAGCCGATGATATAGCTAAGAAATATTTAGCCCAAATATTATCAACTATCTCGTTAGGTAAAAAAGCTGGAGATTTGATTTTAGGCAAGGAAAAGATTAACGATTATTTAAAAAAAAACAGTGATCTTAATAGTGTGTATATTATACAAGCTACAGACTCTAGTGAGAGAGAGAAATTTACAAATAGCGGAAAATTAAAAGTTTATACAATTTTTGATAGTACAATTTTATCTAAGGCCTGCGGTAGAGATAATACTAAATATGCGTTAATTACAAATAAAATAGCAGAATTATTTAAAAAAAATTATAATAAATATAATTGCTACATAAAGGTTTAATATTTATGACAGATAACGAAGAAGTGAAGCGGGAGAACACCTCCCCAAAGTTAACGCTGGGTAGCTCAAAACTATCACTTAACAGACCTGTTGAACCTATGGGCGCAGCTAAAAGTTTTGTTAATACTAACTCTAAAACTGTTATTGAAGTCAAAAAGAGTAAATTATCGTTAAGTTCAGCCAGCTCTCTTTCTTTAAATAAAAACGTTGAGCGTGATAGCGAATCTACTAGCGATGAATTTAATAAGCGTCTTAATGTTTTGAAAAAAGCAGCTCAAGAAGCTAGGGCTCGTGAAACAGATCAAAATATAAGTACCTTGAGTAAGCTCGCTAGCGCAAATCAGCCGGCACCGAAAGCACCTGAAGAAATTGAAGAGATTCCTGATAAAACCGTAGATATAGAAAAAGAATTACCGGCATCTTCTCCTAGCACCGAAGCTGAACCAGCCAAAACTTTTGTAAGATCCCCTGTAATAGGCGCTCAAATTCATTTCGGTACTAGCGAAAATCCAGCTGAGAAGATTACTGATGGAAAAACAGTAACACCTAAGGTTAAGGTTGAGGAACCAAAAAAGCTTAAAAAAACCGATATCTTTAATATGCTTGGTAATGATGACACAGATGGGAACGTCAGAACCCGCAGTTTAGCATCAATAAAGAGAGCCAAAGAAAAAGAAAAGCGTAAAGCTGTTCAATATACACCTGAAAAAGTTTATAGAGAAGTTATTATACCTGAAGTTATCACAGTCGGTGAGCTTGCTAACAAAATGTCTGAACGTGGAGCAGACGTTGTACGAGAATTAATGAAACTTGGTATTATAGCTACCACTAGTCAAACAATTGATGCAGATACAGCAGAACTAATAGCTACCACTTTAGGTCATACTGTTAAAAGAATTCAAGAATCAGATGTTGAGAATATTTTAATTAGTGAAACTGATAGGCCAGAAGATTTAAAACCAAGAGCTCCTATAGTTACCATCATGGGGCACGTTGATCATGGTAAAACCTCTCTACTTGATGCTCTTAAATCAACCGATATAGTAAGTCAGGAAGCTGGTGGAATAACTCAGCATATTGGTGCATATAGAGTGACGTTGGATGACGGCAGATCTATAACCTTTATCGATACACCTGGTCATGAAGCTTTCTCAGAAATGAGAATACGTGGCGCTCAGGTTACCGATATTGTGGTTATAGTAGTAGCAGCTGATGATGGTATTAAAGCTCAAACAATTGAGGCAATAAATCACGCTAAAGCAGCGAATGTCCCTATTATTGTAGCAATCAATAAAATTGATAAGCCTGATATCGATATTGACCGTGTTAAAAATGAATTATTAATGCATGGTTTAGTAAGCGAGGAATTTGGTGGAGACACTATGATTGTACCAGTTTCAGCGCTTAAAAAACTTAATCTTGATAAATTAGAAGAAGCTATTTTATTAGTTGCTGAAATGCAAGAGCTTAAAACTAATCCAAAAGCAGCAACTTCTGGTGTAGTAATTGAAGCGCGAGTAGATAAGAATAGAGGTATAGTAGCAACTATGTTAGTTCAACGCGGTACCTTAAAAAGTGGGGACATCGTAGTAGCTGGTATAGCCTACGGCAAAATTAGACGTATGAATAATGATAAAGGTATCGAGGTAAATGAAGCTGAGCCAACCTTACCTATTGAAATTTATGGCTTAAACGAAGCACCTCACGCTGGTGACAAATTTAACGTAGTCCAGACTGAAAAGCAGGCACGTGAGATTATAGAGTATCGTCAGCGCATGGCTAAAGAAAAGAAAGTTTCAATCACTAAAAGATCTAGCTTGGAAGATTTATTCCTAAGAGCTGCAAATGCTAGTGGCATAAAAGAATTACCAATCATCATAAAAGGGGATGTCCAAGGTTCAATTGAGGCTATAATAACCAGCCTAATGAAAATCCCATCAGATGAAATTAAATTAAAAATATTGCATCAAGGCGTAGGGAGTATAATTGAATCTGATATAACTTTAGCTACTGCTTCAAATGCAATTATTCTTGGTTTTAACGTTCGAGCCAATAGTAACGCGTTAGCTTTGGCAGATAAAGAAAATATAGATCTTCGATATTATTCGATAATTTACAATTTATTGGATGATGTTAAATCTATCATGAGCGGTATGCTTTCGCCAATTATTCGTGAACAATATATTGGATCAGTTGAGATTAGACAAGTATTTGTTGTGTCAAAGGTTGGTAAAATTGCCGGTAGCTATGTGACTAAAGGTGTTATTAAACGTGGAGCAGGAGTTCGTTTAATACGTGATAATATAGTTATACATGAAGGAAAACTAAAAACTTTAAAACGTTTTAAAGATGATGTGAAAGAAGTACGTGAAAACTTCGAGTGTGGTATTGCTTTTGAAAATTATGAAGATATAAAAGAAGGCGATATGGTAGAAGTTTTTGAAATTATTGAAGAGAAAAAGCAATTATTGTAAGCAAAGCCGTCATCGCGAGCCCATAAAATGGCTGTGGCAATCTTCGGAGTAAATCTAACAGATTGTCATGCTTACAAAAGTTCTCTCGAAATGAAGCTGACGTTTAAAGGTACTTATGAAAAGCTTAAAAAAAAATACCCCCACAAAAAACATATCCCATAGGCAAGAAAAAGTTGCTACGTTAATAAATGAAGCAGTGATAGAGATATTACGGCGTGGTAAAATGCTGGATGAGCGTTTAATCAACTGCCCTTTAACTATTACTAAAGTGCAAGTTACCGGTGACTTAAAAATAGCAAATTGTTATTTCCTACCTTTTAATACAAATCTTAATGAAATACAACTTACTGAAGCTTTAAACAGTTCAAAATATGCTATAAGAAATTTTGTTACGACTAAGATTAATATGAAATATTCTCCAGAAATTCGTTTTCATTATGATCATAGTTTTGATAATGCACAAAAAGTGGAAGAACTACTTAAGCTACACTCCAATTCATAATTAGTGACTCATGAACAAATGGATTTATTATTTTAGCCCTGCTGGCAGCGAGGGCAATGCAACAATGCACGATATATTAGGTGGCAAAGGTGCTGGACTTGCTGAGATGTCTAATTTGAATTTACCAATACCTCCTGGATTTACGATTACCACAGATTTATGTGAGTATTATTATAAAAACGATCGTAACTTGCCGACAAGCTTTAATACTGAATTAATGCTTGCTATAAAAAAACTTGAGAATATTACTGGCAAAATTTTTGGTGATCATAGTAACCCTTTATTATTATCTGTCAGATCAGGCGCTAAAGCTTCTATGCCTGGAATGATGGATACTATTTTGAACCTTGGTATAAATGATAAAGTTTGCACAGCTTTAACGCAAGCTACTGGTAACAAATATTTTACACTTGATAGCTACCGACGTTTTCTACAAATGTATTGTTCAATTGTTTTATCTATTTCCGCAGAGTTATTTGAAGAAGCATTTGAATTACATAAAATTCAGGCAAATATCTATAAAGATACTGATATTACTATAGAGATTCTTGAGAAAATAGTTACTAGCTTTAAACAAATAATTATAAAACATTGCGGTAATCTTCCTGTTGATCCATATGAACAATTAAATCTTTCTATCAAAGCTGTCCTTGACTCATGGATGAGCGAGCGGGCTATAAGCTATAGACGAATTAATAATATCCCACAAGATTGGGGCACCGCAATTAATATACAATCTATGGTTTTTGGTAATATGGGCGATACTTCCGCTACCGGTGTAGTATTTACTAGGTCACCGTCAACAGGAGAATCGAAAATTTTTGGAGAATTCTTAATCAATGCTCAAGGAGAAGACGTAGTCGCTGGCATAAGAACGCCAAACCCTATAATTGAAGAAGGTATAAACGCTCATAAATCCATGCAAGCATTAATGCCAAAAACTTTTCAGCAATTACAAGAAATTTGCCAAAAATTAGAACTGCATTATAAAGATATGCAAGATATAGAGTTTACGGTGGAAAATGGTAAACTTTATATCTTACAAACGCGTAATGCTAAAAGGACAATTGCTGCTAGTATAAAAGTGGCTGTTTCCATGACCGACGAAGGTATAATATCCAAAGAAGAAGCTGTGATGCGCATTGTGCCAGAGTCTTTAAATCAATTGCTTCATACCGCCATCGATTATAATAAGCCCTTAAATGCAATTGCTACAGGGCTTCCTGCCTCGCCTGGCGCTGCTACTGGGGTGGTAGTATTTTCTCCCTATGATGCCGAAAAAATGTCTCACCACCATAAAGTAATATTAGTGCGTCATGATACTAGCCCGGAAGATATAAATGGTATGCATGTATCAGATGGTATTTTAACTGCTAGAGGTGGTATGACATCTCATGCAGCAGTAGTAGCAAGAGGAATGGGTAAACCATGTGTTTGCGGCGCAACCAATATTATAATAGACGCTAAAAATCAAACGTTCAAAGCTGGAGATATAATAGTAAGTTATGGCGACATAATCACTATTGACGGCGGAACAGGTAAAATATTTTTAGGAGAAGCTCCTTTAATGCGCCCTAGCATTGCTCCAGAATTTGAAACAATATTAAATTGGGCAGATGAAATAAGCCATTTAAAAGTGCGTGCAAATGCAGAAACTATTTTAGACTCAACTGCCGCGCTGAAGTTTGGCGCAACAGGTATAGGACTATGTCGAACTGAGCATATGTTCTTTGATCAAAATAAAATTCCATTAGTTCGTGAAATGATTGTCGCTCCAGATAAAGAGCGAAGAATGCACGCTATAAATAAGTTATTACCGTTACAGATTGATGATTTCAAGGCATTATTTAAAGTCATACATGGTAAACCAATAAACATAAGACTCCTTGATCCACCTTTACATGAATTTTTACCAACTTCAGCTAGCGATATACAAGCTTTATCTACCGGTTTAAATTTACCTTTATCTATAATAGAGCAACGACTGCATACTATGGAAGAAATTAATCCTATGCTAGGTCATAGAGGTTGCCGTTTAGGGATTTCTTATCCAGAAATATATCAAATGCAGGTCAGAGCAATTTTAACTGCTGCTTATGAACTAAAAAATAAAGAAAATATTGAAACTATTATAGAATTAATGATACCTTTAATTAGTGATGTTGAAGAGCTAAAAAAAGTAAAATCCTCTATTCACGAAATAGTTACTGAGCTAGAAATCCAATATGCGTATAAATTTAATCTCCTACTAGGGACGATGATCGAATTGCCACGTGCAGCCCTACAAGCTGGAGCAATCGCTAAGGAAATTGATTATTTTAGTTTTGGTACTAATGATTTAACTCAGACAACTTATGGTATTTCGCGCGACGATGTTGCTTCATTTTTTCCAGATTACTTAGAACAAAAGATATTTGCTTTTGATCCTTTTGTTAGGATAGATGAAGAAAGTGTCGGGGAATTATTAGAAATTGCTATAAAACGTGGACGGCAAACGAAGCCTGATTTAAAACTTGGTGTGTGCGGTGAACATGCGGGTAACCCGGTATCAATAGAGTTTTTCCATAAAATAGGTCTTGACTATATTTCCTGCTCACCCTACCGTATACCTATCGCAAGAGTAGCAGCTGCTCAAGCGAAGATAAAAGCGTTATCGTAAGGAGATAAGAATGAAAAAAGAAATAGTGACTAACAAAAGTTGGTTAGACCACTTGGAAGATTTAGAGCTTATTCCTAAGCATGATAATTTGGTGGTAAGAGATTTTACACTGGCAGAAGAAGAACAACAACGTCAGGATATTATTAATCATGCTATTTTGAAGTAGAGCAAAGTTAGTAAAAGATTGCTCATCAATGTAAGAGACTTTATATCGAACTCAGATTATTTTATTTAGATCCGTATGCTAAATCTCGATAAACTACTATTCTCTCCTGTTAACTCATTACTAAATCTCAGTGATAATATAAATCAAGGCCTTGCTAGGCTTAGTATAATTACTTTAAGAGATTTACTATTTTATCGCCCTACTTCTTATCAAGTAAAAGATATTGCGCCTGATTTATCCAACTTACAAAATGGTCAGCTAATCCAGGCTGAAATAACAATTCAAGAAGTATTAATACCGTCTAATAAACGTCAACCATTGAAGATTTTAACATATAATGATACTGGCTCTTTATTATTAGTATTCTTTAACAAACTACCCCCTAGTTTTTTTAGTCGGCTTCGAGTTGCTAGTAAACATACTGTTAGCGGCAAAGTCCAATTTTTTGAGCATTTTTTTCAAATCTCTCATCCTGAATTTATTTCAAATTATAAATCTCCTTCCGCTATAGAACCCATTTACCCTTTGACCTATGGTATTGTTAATAAACAACTACATTCTTATATCCTAAAGGGAATTAATTTACTTGAACGCGAAGTTAGGACGATAGAAGCCGGGGGTAAACATGATTATATTAAATCTTTATTAAATGACTTAAAGCTTTTGCATTTAGCGGAACCGGCTTTAAAGCTTAATAATGAATGTTTAGCAAATTTAGCTAAAAAAGAATTAATCGCTAATCAGATATCTTTACGCAATATTCGCCAACAAATACAGCTAAAGCGCGGTCATTGCTTCGCCAAAGCAGCTACTATTCAGCAAGAGATACTTGATCGGTTAGGTTTTGAGCTTACATCCTCCCAAAGCCAGGTAATTGAAGAAATCGAAGCAGATCAAAAATCTGCAATAGAAATGATGCGGTTACTACAAGGCGACGTAGGCTCGGGCAAAACTTTAGTAGCTCTTCTTACTATTATTAATGTTGTAATAGTAAAATTTCAAGCAGTTTTAATGGCTCCCACTGATTTGCTTGCCAATCAGCATTACCAATTCTTCATTAAAGCTTTAGAAGGGACAGCCATTAGAGTTGCATTGCTTACTGGCAAAATAATAGGTAAACAGCGCAAAGAAGTTTTATCATCTTTAGAAAATGGAGAAATTGACATATTAATTGGTACACATGCTTTATTCCAAGAAAAGGTAAGTTTTAAAAATTTAGGATATATCGTTATTGACGAGCAACATAAATTTGGTGTCCAACAGAGGTTAAATATTATTAGTAAAGCTTCTAATCCTGATGTGTTAGTTATGACTGCAACTCCTATTCCTAGAAGCCTGACTTTAACTATGTTTGGAGATATGAGTATCTCAAAATTGATGAATAAGCCAAAAAATAGATTGCCGATTGTTACTAGCATTATCCCTATGACCAATCTTAATAAAGTAATAGAAGATTTAAACAAAAAACTTCTATTAAAAGAAAAAATATATTGGGTTTGCCCGCTTATTGAGCAAGAAGATAAAGAATCAGTAACGCAAAAAGAAAATTTACCACTAACTGATATAACTAGCCGTTTTGAGAGCATAAATAATACATATTCTAATATTGTTGGTATTTTGCATGGTAAAATGAAAAGCGAACAAAAAGAACATATCATGCAACAATTTAAATATGGTCATATCCAAATTTTAGTAGCGACAACAGTGATTGAAGTAGGAATAGATGTGCCTGATGCAACTTTAGTTATTATAGAGAATGCCGAGCAGTTTGGGCTAGCTCAACTGCATCAAATTCGCGGCAGGGTTGGCCGTAGTAACTTACATTCTCACTGTTTATTATTATATAATCCAGCGCGTCTATCAAGTATAGCCAGAACGAGATTTGAAGTAATGCGAGCAAGTAATGATGGCTTCTACCTAGCAGAGCAAGACTTGATGTTGAGAGGTAGCGGCGAAGTTTTAGGAACAAAACAAAGCGGTGATATACGATTTTTCTTTGCAGATTTAGCTAGGGACGGCAGTCTATTAGTTGAAGCAAATAAGATAGCAGAATCTAATTGTGAATTAGATAGTAAAATTGTTGATTTTCAAATAAAATTATTTGCTAGAGCAGAATTAAATGAGTTGAATTAATGCAAAAAGCTTTATATATCCAAACTTTCCATTTGTACGGAGTATACTCAAACGCAATTCTCTATTAGATCTCTTTCGTAACTAAATATAGTGGAGATATTTTTAGGAATTAGGTTTAAAAAAGCGCAGCATAGTAAATCTATGTGAGCATTTTTTAGGTTCTAATGACAACAAAATAACCCACTAGATGAAGTTACAAAAGAGATCTATTTTTATTAGGTATAAATATGACAATATTACATAAATACGTAACTCTACCTATCGGCGAAACACTTTTATTATCCAATGGTAAATTGTTAACAGGCATTTATTTTGTAGGCCATAAAGGAACGCCGAAAATATTAGGTGATCAGCAAGATGCTGAAATTTTCAGCCTTGTTAGCCGGGAATTGACTGAATACATAGAGGGTAGTAGGCAGCAATTTACCGTACCTTATCTTTTTAAAGGAAGTGATTTTCAGCTAAAAGTATGGCAAGAAATTTCTAAAATCCCTTTTGGTAATGTTACTACATACCAAAACATTGCGAATTTAATATCACAGCCTACTGCTGTTAGAGCAGTAGCCAATGCTATTGGACGTAATCCTGTTTCTATAATAGTACCATGCCATAGAATAATAGGAACAGACGGTTCTTTAACAGGTTATGCAGGGGGGTTACAGCTAAAGAAAATTTTCCTGGAACTGGAGAAAACTATTTAGGTGGTTTATTTAAGAATGAACCAGGAAGCTTGTTTTTAAGTAAAAAAGGAATTTGTAATAAAATGAATATTAAAGTTACTGGTAAAGCGCCAAATACTTTAAATTTTACCCAAGTTAATTCGCTATAATTACGCCAAATTATTTCATTAAGTATGGCCATAATTAAGAAAAAGCTAGACGCTCTATAACTTAAAACCTTCCATCCTTTCTCTTCAAGCTGTATTACGCTTTCAAGTAAATATTTGATAAAAGGTTTGTTTCTTAGAGAACTAATAAAAAAAATAGAGCCAAAAATAACATATAAAATAGTAGGTTTTATTTTAATAAACATCGAATTGCCACTTATTAAAGCAATACTCCCCGAAATTAATAATACTCCTGATGATACTAATGAGAGCGTAGATACCTTGCCTTCTATAAGATAACAAGTAACTATGCAAACAATTGAAGTAATTAACATATATAAAGTTGCACCCTGTATACCACCAAAATAATAGCCTGCAAAAAAAGCTATTAAAGGGCCAATCTCTGATAAAAATTTAAACATAAATTATTTTTTATTTCCTAAATATTGGGACGTTAACCATCATAAGCTGCGCAAACTCTTGTAAGCTAACAATCTCACGTACGTAAAACTCCAGCGATTACCACATCATGCTCTCGCACTTTTCAATCCTTCACCCTTTTCTTTAAACTAGTATATATGAACGCTGACAGATAGAATAGCTACTTAATAACTCTTTCGCTATTGCTATACTTAACTTTTATTTGAATGAAAATATTTATTAAAACTATAGTACCAATATAAAACATTACTTGTAAGCCATTCGGCCTTGCAATATATCCAGTAATTACATTTATAAATTTCCCGACTACGCTTCTATCGGAAATTAACCATGAACTATCCCATAATTGATAAGAGAGAGACGAAATAAAGCCACAGGAAGTTAGAATGCCAGCGGCTTGCGCTGCAAAACCTCCAGCTATAAGCATTAATAAAATGGAAGATATTTTAAATATAATCTGCTGTCTTGCAAATTTTATTAATCCTAAATATATTACAGTTCCCAAAGTAAAACCACCTAGAGCGCCAATTATCAGACCATGTATATAACTATTGCTATCAATTGTTTCAACTGAAGAAATACTATAAACCAGTATAATAATTTCTGTACCTTCTCTTAGGATAGTTGAAGCCACCAGCAATACTAACATTATATAACTAGCATTACCGCTATTTATCTTTGTAGTTAAGTCACTGAGATTTTTTTTAATTTTTAGACCGTATCCTTGCATCCAAACAATAGTCCAACTGATTAAAGCTACTGTTAACAAAATAATACAAGAGTTAAATATCTCATCGCCCATACCGCCAAAAGAGACAGATATATGGCGGGCGAAAAAAGCGAAAGTTGCAGCGCCCACGGTTCCAAGCATAATTCCCGCAAGGGTATAAAGCTTGGATTTTTCCAGTTCCTTAGTAACAGCCATTATTACTCCAAGTAATAATGCTATTTCTAGGCATTCTCTAAAGACTACTAAAGCAATTTTAAACATTTTATAGTTTTAAGTTTTATATGATGAGTTTTGAATTACTTTACTATCAACGATCCCTGAGCAGTCTCTTGATGGAAGTCTCCAAAAAAATCATACCTACCAGGTGCTAAAGGCGCGAGTATAATAGTTATATAATCCTTAGCCATAATTATTTTTTCACGATGTAAGTCATTACTTTCAAATTCTTCTACAGTATCATCTTGATTATAGACGGTTAAACGAATTTTTTTACCTGTAGGTACTTCTATTCTATTCGGTTCAAACTTATGGTTTTTTATTGTAATTTTTATTTCTAATATTTCCTCTTCATGATTATCATTAATTTTTCCTTTAATTAATAAAATACCAACCATTATTATAGATAATAAACAAATAACTCCTACAAGCTTAAAAACGTTTCTCATTATCATTAACTATCATTTAATTGGATAACTTGATTAAGGTTACAAAATACACTAGTATAATCATAGTGACAAGAATATATAATAACATGTAATTCTTTTGTTTTGTATGATCCTTAATTTCTTTTTCTAATTCCATATCTATAACTTTCTAGATTATTATATAATATAGTATTATACTAACCCAAAAATTAAATTACTACTTGAAAATTAACTATTAAGAAGCTTAAAATTATAATGAGGGATAGAATGCCCAAAGGACTTGATTTATTAGTTCGCGGATATAAAAAATTTAGAAAAAAGTATTTTAAAAGGAAGAAGGATACATTTAATGATCTTGTGCGGCATGGTCAAAAACCGAAAATTTTAATAATTGCATGTTCAGATTCTCGTGTTGATCCAGCTATTTTGACTAATTGTCAACCAGGCGATCTTTTTGTTATTCGTAACGTAGCAAATTTAGTACCTCCATTCGAAGAAGATAATAGCTATCATGGCACAAGCGCTGCTCTAGAGTTTGGAGTGTGCAATTTAGAAGTTAAACATATTATTGTCTTCGGTCATACTGAATGTGGCGGTATCGCTAGTCTTCTTGCTAAAGCCAAAGATGAAAATAATTTAAAAGGTTTTATTTCTAAATGGATAGAAATAGCGCAGCCTGCATATAAAGCTGTAGTAGAACATCATGAAAATTCTTCAATTGAAGAACAATCAATACTATGCGGTCAATATTCTCTAATGAATTCTTTAAGGAACTTACAGACTTTTCCTTGGATAAGAGATAAAGTACAAGACGGAACGTTAGTATTACACGCTTGGCACTTTAATTTATCTACAGGCATGATTAAATATTTTGACTCTCACAAAAATGATTTCTTTGAACTAAAATCTGCTCATATTTTTGAATGAGGCATCATGCTTTATATAATATCTCCAGCTAAAACACTAGACTTTAAAAGTCCATTTTTACCTTTAATAAAAACTACTCAGCCCCAGTTTCTTTCTAAGACTAAAAATATTTTAGAAATATACAAAAGTTTAACTATAGAGCAGATAAAAAAGTTAATGAATATAAGTGATAAATTAGCAGCTATTAATTATCATAGGTTACAAAATTTCACTGAACAACTAACTAAGCCAGCAATATTTGCTTATGACGGAGACGTTTATAATAATATCCGTGCGCAAGAATTAGATAGTAAAAACCTAGATTATTTAACCTCACATTTATTAATTATATCAGGACTATATGGTGTTTTACGCCCGTTAGATCATATTAAACCTTACAGACTTGAAATGTCAACACCTTTAGCTATAAACGACCAAAATGATCTAGTGGCTTTCTGGGAGCGCGAGGTAACAGAATATATAAATAAAATATTAAATACTCATGAAAATAAGTATTTAATTAATTTAGCATCTAATGAATATTCTTTAGTTATCGCTAAGCCTATAATTAAATATCCAATAATTAATATTCATTTTAAAGAAGATAAAAAAGGGAAATTACAAACTATTGGAATTGAAGCTAAAAAGGCTAGAGGTGCTATGGTGAATTTTATAGCGAAGAACTTAGTTAATATGCCAGATCAATTGAAAGATTTTTCAGAACGCGGTTATTATTTCAGCTTACCTGAATCCTCAAAATATGATTGGGTATTTATAAAAGATTCGATAAACCTTAGCAACAAAAAGCTATTATCAGTAATATAAAACACACTTGATATTATTCATACTGAATTTTTTAGCAGTAGGTTAATATTTTTACCTGCACGATGTTGTTTGAGTAATCTTAACAGATTAAACTTTATATTAAATTATTCTTTCTTAGGTTTACGTAAGAAAGCAGGTACTTCTTGAATATCACCTTCGGTACTGGATTTAGTAGGGGACGGAGTATGGGAAGCACGTTGATCAAGTGATGAAGAAGGAGGTGTAGCTTTTAAAGAATTCCACATTCTGCTAAGCAATGATGATTTTTCATTATTATTTACATTATGGTGGTCTTCTGGGTTGACTGAAGCTTGCTGAAAATGCTGATTTAACATTTGTTGCATAGCTGGATCAATATTAGGAATATTTTCAGTATTATATTGATCAAATACTGGTACATTCTCAGCTGAACTATTTTCTACGGTAACTGATGTTGGGACTATGCTTTCTTCAATAGCTGGTTCAGCAACGATTTTCTCTTCTATTATTTCGGTGAAGACGGTTTTTGACTTATAAGTAGGAGATTCTTCGGCGTCAATACCAGTAGCTACCACTGACACTCTAATTAAACCGTTTAACTCGGGATTAAAAGTTGAACCAAAGATAATATTGGCTTCACTATCGCCAACTTCGCTTCTAATCCTATTAGCAGCACTATCTACTTCAAATAATGTCATATCTGCGCCGCCAGTAATATTAATCAACACGCCACGCGCACCGCGCATTGAGCTATGGTCAAGCAGAGGGTTAGAGATAGCAGCTTCTGCTGCTTTCACCGCTCTATCTTCTCCTAAAGCTTCTCCTGTACCCATCATCGCTTTGCCCATTTCACTCATCACAGTTCTTATATCAGCAAAATCAAGGTTAATAAGACCTGGCATAATCATTAAATCCGTTACACCTCGTACTCCAGCATGCAGGACATCATCCGCCATTTTGAATGCTTCTGCAAAGGTCGTACGATCATTAGCTATGCGGAATAGATTTTGATTAGGTATAACAATCAAAGTATCAACATATTGTTGCAAATTAAGTAATCCTTTTTCAGCAGTTTTCATTCGATGGGCGCCCTCAAAATGAAAAGGCATCGTAACAACTCCGACTGTCAGTATTCCTAGCTCTTTAGCTATTTTAGCTATGACAGGTGACGCGCCGGTACCTGTTCCGCCGCCCATACCGGCAGTTATAAACACCATGTTACTACCTTCTAAGTAACCTCTTATTTCACTTTCTGACTCTTCAGCAGCTAAGGCTCCTACTTCAGGGGATGCGCCAGCTCCAAGGCCTCTAGTTGTTGTTATACCTAATTGAATTTTATTGTCACATAACGAATGCTCTAATGACTGAGCATCGGTATTAGCTACTACAAATTTAGCTCCTTGTAATTTAGCTGTGATCATATTATTGACCGCATTACCGCCGGCTCCCCCAATACCAAAAACAGTGATAATAGGTTTTAGAACTATATTTTCTGGAGCTTTGAAGTTTAAGGCCATGGTGATATTTTTAATTTTGTTTAAGTATATTATAGTTAACGTGTCTAAAATTTCTATCAAAAATTAGCTTATAATGAAGAAATATAAATTTATCATTATGCGAGAAATAAAGAGCAATTTTAGGCAGTAGATTTCATGAGTTTATTTGGTTCATAAGAATTCGCTTGTAATTACATCTAGCCTAAACCATTTCTTCAGCAATAACTATTCTGTCAAATTCTTCTTCCGTCAAAAGTCTGAGCTCCGTAGCTGCTTGCTTTAAAGTAATATTTTTAAGATGTGCCGTTTTGGCAATTTTTGCTGCGTTATCATAGCCTATATGCGGGTTCAAAGCGGTGACCAGCATAAGTGATTGATCACGCAAATAATTAATGCGCTCTATATTAGGCTCAAGGCCATCAATACAATGTGTAACAAAACTATTAATACCGCTTGCTAATAAATCTATCGACTGTAATATATTATATATTATAACCGGTTTAAAAACGTTAAGTTCTAACTGGCCACTTGCTCCAGCTATTGTCACCGTAAAATGGTTACCCATAATTTGCGCGCAAACCATGGTCAAAGCCTCAACTTGTGTTGGATTAACTTTACCTGGCATAATTGAAGAACCAGGTTCATTCTCAGGTAAATGTAGCTCTCCAAGCCCGCATCTAGGCCCTGATCCTAGCAGCCTAATGTCATTACCAATCTTCATTAAGCTTACTGCTAAAGTGTTCAAGGCACCAGAAAATTCTACTAATGCATCATGACTAGCTAAAGCCTCAAATTTATTAGGCGCAGTTTTAAAAGGATAGCCAGTATGATCAGCAACAGCAATCGCAAATTTTACAGCAAATTCTTTATGACAATTAATACCTGTGCCAACTGCCGTTCCACCTTGAGCTAAAAAATAAACCCTAGCAAGAGCCGCTTCTATTCGGTCAATAGAGTATGATATCTGCGCCATGTAGCCTGAAAACTCTTGGCTTAATGTTATTGGAGTAGCGTCTTGTAAATGCGTACGGCCAATTTTTATTATTTTTTGCCAACATCCCACTTTTCTTTCTAAAGATTGTTTAAGTTTTATTAAGGAAGGAATTAACTGTGTTTTAGTAGAAAGTACGGTTGCAATATGCATTGCTGTAGGAAACGAATCGTTTGAAGATTGGCCCATATTTACGTGATCATTAGGATGAACAGGAGATTTACCACCCTTTGTACCAGTAAGCTGCTCATTAGCGATCGAAGCTATTACTTCGTTCATATTCATGTTAGTTTGGGTACCGGACCCAGTTTGCCATACTACTAAAGGAAATTGATCGTCAAACTCATTATTTAAAATTCGCAGCGTTGCATTATCAATTGCTTCAGCGATATCTTTAGGCACTTTCCCAAGTTGATAATTAACTATAGAAGCACATTTCTTTAAAATAGCAAAAGCTTTAATCAATTGATCAGGCATTTTTTGATTGCCAATTTTAAAATTCTCAAATGATCGTTGAGTTTGCGCGCCCCAATAAAACCTCTCTTCAATTTGGACTGCACCGAAAGAATCAGTTTCTATTCTATAGTTGATCATATCTAAGATTTATAGATTAAAATTATACTAAACCTCGTCTGCTTTTTTAATAACTTTATTTTTACGAGTTTTAGCAGAAACAGAGTCACTCTTAACTTGAATAGTTTCGTTTGGGAAAGTATTTTCTATCTCTGAATCTAGGGACCTGCCGCTTAGCAAGTTTTTAATTTGCTGACCCGATAAAGTTTCATGTTCAATCAACACTTTAGCAAGTAAATGAAGCTGCTCAATATTTTTTGTTAATATGTTTTTTGCAAATTCGTAACCTTCCATAATAAGTTCTTTTACTTCTTTATCAATTAATTCTGAAGTATGCGCAGAATTATGACCGCCACTATTTCTACCACCATAGGCATATTGATCTTCCCTTCTTTCACCGTGATAGACTGGCCCTATTATATCACTTAAACCCCATTCAGTGACCATTGCTTTTGCCATATTTGTAGCACCCTTAATATCTGAAGATGCGCCGGAAGTGACTTTATCTAAGCCAAATATAATTTCTTCTGCTACTCTTCCTGCCATATATACAGCAATTTCAGATTTCATTTTTTCCCGAGTCATAGATATACGGTCACTTTCAGGTAGCGTCGTAACCATCCCCAAAGCGCGACCACGCGGAATAATAGTAGCTTTATGTATAGGGTCATGAGAAGGACAATAGAGCCCGACTAAAGCGTGCCCTCCTTCATGGTAAGCAGTAAGTTTTTTCTCCTCATCTGACATAACCATAGAGCGGCGTTCTACTCCCATCAGTACTTTATCTTTAGCTTCTTCTAAATCAGTCATGTCAACTTCTTTTTTGCCTTTACGAGCGGCAAGAAGGGCTGATTCATTTACTAAATTTGCTAATGCAGCGCCTGAAAAACCTGGAGTGCCTCTAGCAATAATCCGAGGAAATACATTAGCGGCACATTTAATTTTTTTCATATGCACCTGCAATATCTGCTCTCTACCGTTAATATCAGGATTAGGAACGGTAATTTGCCTATCGAATCTACCTGGCCGTAGCAATGCAGAATCAAGAACATCAGGACGGTTGGTAGCTGCAATAATGACTACACCTTCATTTGCTTCAAAGCCATCCATTTCAACTAACATTTGGTTAAGCGTTTGTTCACGTTCGTCATTACCGCCTCCCATACCTACTCCTCTGTGACGACCTACGGCATCTATTTCATCAATAAAAATTATACAAGGAGCATTTCGTTTGCCTTGTTCAAACATATCTCTAACACGGCTAGCACCTACTCCAACAAACATCTCAACAAAATCAGAACCTGAGATGCTAAAAAATGGGACATTTGCTTCACCTGCAATTGCCTTAGCGAGAAGAGTTTTACCGGTACCTGGGGAACCTATAAGCAAACAACCTTTAGGAATTTTACCACCTAGTTTTTGGAATTTGCTAGGGTCTCTAAGAAAATCAACAATTTCTGTCAATTCACCTTTAGCTTCGTCAATGCCAGCTACATCTTTAAAAGTAATTTTCGGCCCTTTATCTGTAGTAAGCTTGGCTTTAGATTTGCCAAAACCCATAGCTTTACCACCTCCTTGCATTTGCCGCATAAAAAATATCCATACCCCTATCAACAGCAACATAGGGAACCACGATATTAAGATACTAAATAATGAATTCATCTTAGTATCAGGTGGCACTACCTCAATACGCACACCATTAATATTAAGGCGATCTATTAGATCTGGATAATCAGTAGTATAAGTAGAAAAAGAATCACCATCACTTAATGTTCCTTCAATTATTCTACCTTGAATTCGTACGGAACTTACAGCTTTCTCGTCGATTTTAGTTAGAAAATCAGAAAATGCTATATTATTTCTTCCCCCTATAAGACTATCGCCTTGTAAAGCTTGGAAGGTTATTATTATTAGGGCAAAAACTACTACCCAGATTAGAATGTTTTTATTTTGATTGTTCATCTAAACTAAACCTAATAGAAATGTGTAAAGCGCGACGTGAAATTTGGCTCAAAAGAAATTTGATATTCCTTTAATAAACTTTTGTCATCATAATACGATATATGAGGTATTGCTATAACTTTTTCAAGTCTTTTGATTACCGGTAGGGTAAATAAAATAGATTTATGGTTATTAAGCGTTAAATATTTTAGTAACTCTAGATCTAAACATTTTCTTATATTACTATAATCTGGTATAGTTAAATGAGTTACATAAGGCGTTATATTATTCTTATTACAGTCAAAGTATTTAATACGGAACCTATCATCCCATTTATCATCTTCTCTTAATGCAATATCGTTAGGTTTAGACTTACCAAATTGTCTATATATTAATAAATTGTCGCTGATCCTTTTAATTATGCAGCCATGCAGCGTTCTAATAAAATCTTTTTTTTGCTTTAATAATGTAATAATTAATTCTAATGAATGAGAGCGGGGGTTATGATTATTACCTCTTATAGTGATAAGCATAAAACTAATTAAATGTAATTTAATTTCAACAGGAAAGTTTAAGAATTTTAATAAATTAACACAACCAAATCCATAATCAAAGATTTTAACGGATTCTGCAATAGCAGTAATAAATATTTGAGTAGATGATTTAACATGATTATTAGCGTTGATGCGCACTAAATTTAGGGTAGTAGATAAAGGATGCTTAGCAAGATTTTTTCGAATTACATTCCGCTGATATTTATCAGAACTATTTGACTCATCTTCAAACCATTTAATATTATTTTTTACTAAATACTCTACTAATTGTTGTTTTGGAATATCGTAGAATGGTTTTAATATTCTTACATTATTAAACCAGCTAACATTACTACCGCTCAGCCCGAATATCCCACTTTTCCTTTCTAATCTAATACAAAAGTTTTCAACATAATCATCTTGATGGTGAGCTGTTAGCAAGGTTAATATATCTAACTTAAGACATAAATCCGTCATTAATTGGTAACGCCCTTGTCTTGCTCTTGCTTGTAAATTAGAATAATTGTTTTCGGGGTCCCAATGGAGCGGGTAATGCACATACCCTAACGAATGACTTAAGTTACAGATATATTCATTTTCTTGAAGGGACTGCTCACGTAAATGGTGATTTACTGACATTATAGTCAAGCTAGTATTATGATCTTTTGCCCATTTACTCATAAGAATAAGCAAAGCAATGGAATCAGAGCCGCCTGAAACTGCGATTGCTATATTGGTCGCAGGCGTAGCTTCTAATAAGTGATCAAGGTTGTAAGAGAATTTTTTATATAGCATTATACTCTGTATATTGCAAAATTACTTTTTTCCTTATTTTTAGCACTCTCAAATTAAAGTTAGTAATATTCGCTATTTTGCCCATTTTTTATTAATCGCTGTTTTGCAGCATTCCAGTTATAATGTACATTGACGATTTTAATTTCTGTAACAGATATATCGCCATTTGGTAACTGCGCTACATCAAACCCTTTTTGCAATGATTCAGTAATAAGCGCAGTAGCTTGACAAATATACTTTATATCAGAAAAAGGATAATTATCGCTTTCTTCAGAATTAACCGCTATTAACTTATTAGATTCATTATCATCATTAAATATAGATATTTTTTGATCATTCATTTTTATAATCTAAGATATTTTACTAGTTTTTTGTAGCACTTTTAAAACAAATAATCAAGATGTGTTTATTATTTAATTAATTTAAGTTATAATACTGATTCTTAAACTCAAAGTCTAGGTAGGTACCGTGCTAAAAAGTGCTGCAGTTTTAAAGTCTCCAATAAAATTATGTTTTTATTTCCTAAAAGCTAGTAAGTTCAAGATTATTGCCCTAACTATTTTATGTATTATAATGGGAATGATACCTGCAATTGACAGCATATTACTGCAAAAAATCATAAATTTAATAGAGTCTTTTGCTAATGAAAATGTTACAGAGCTCCCCTCTTCCATGTTATATTGGGGAATATTATACGCTCTGTGGTGGGAGAGTATTAACATTGCATGGCGCGCTTACGATTATCTTTATCTTAAAACAATGCCTTTTATCAAAGCACAGATATTAGATGAAGTTTATAATTATACCCAATATCACAGCCACAAGTTTTTCCAAGAAAATCTAGCCGGTCATATAACTAATCGTATTACTGAAACATCTAGGTCGTTTGAAATGTTTATATCGATGATTGGTGAAAAAATTATTCGTAAAATCGCTGTCGTTATTTTTGCTTTAACTGCAATGTATTCAGTACATTATGTCTTCGCTACCATATTTTTAATTTGGGTCTGTGTTTTTGTTGGCATTAGCGTTTTATGTTCTAGCAAGATTAATAGATATTCGATGAACTATGCCCGTAATAAATCTATAGTAGCTGGTAATATTGTCGATTCAATAGCTAATATTAGCGCAGTACGCCTATTTACCTCCCATAAATATGAGCGTCAACATCTAGACGTACACATAGATAACGCAGTAGCTAGTGAACAAAATATGCAATTCTTTATGTTTAAATTGCGCTATGTACTAGGTTTATGCTGTTCGATAATGATATTTGTGATGATTTATTATCTTTCTTTATTACGTAGTCAATCTACCATTACCATTGGGGACTGTGTATTAATCCTTACTTTAAGCATCTCAGTATCTAGTGAGATCTGGGATTTAACACAAGAAGTTGGCGATATGTTTGAAGAGATTGGCAGCTTTAACCAAGGAATGTCGCTAATGGCTCCGTATATTATAACCGATATTGAAAATGCGGAGATTCTTAAAGTCACGGAAGGTTCAATAACATTCAATAATGTTACTTTTAATTATTACCGTAATGGCAATTTATTTAAGAATAAATCTGTTATCATTCCTAGCAAACAAAAAGTAGGATTAGTTGGTTTTTCTGGGTCAGGCAAATCTAGTTTTGTCAATCTAATTACTAGACTCCATGACATAGAAACGGGAGAAATTTTAATTGATGGCCAGAATATTAGGAATGTAACTCAAGATTCTTTAAGAGAAAATATTAGCGTAATTCCTCAAGAACCGATTTTATTTCATAGATCAATTTTAGATAATATTTTATATGGTAAGAAAGATTCTACAAACGAAGAGGTAATAGAAGCAGCTAAAGCAGCGCACATTCACGAGTTTATTAATAACCTTGCTGATGGTTATGATACTTTATGCGGTGAGCGCGGTAATAATTTATCGGGAGGGCAGCGGCAAAGAATAATAATAGCTAGGGCAATATTAAAAAATGCTCCAATATTAATTCTGGATGAAGCGACAAGTAGCTTAGATAGCGAAACCGAAAACCTTATCCAAGAATCGCTACATTACTTAATGCAAAATAAAACTGTGTTAGTTATAGCTCACCGTTTATCTACCTTACTAAATATGGATAGGATCTTAGTATTTGACAAAGGCGCTATAGTAGAAGATGGGCAACATGATGAGTTATTAAAAAATAGTAAACTTTATAAAAAACTATGGAAGTCACAAGTTAAAGGACTTATTGCTTAATAATTTTTTGCTCTTCGGTCGAGCCAATTCTTTAAATAAGCATTGGCGACTTCCGAGTCGTCTATTAGCACAACGTTTTCGGTATTTCTTTTATCAGCGCTATTAGTGAAATTAAAGCTACCTGTAATAACTTTACTGCGATCAATAATCATTACCTTATTATGTGCTATCCCTTGCACTTTATCGATAGCTACGGTAATACCAGCACGTTTTAATTCATATATACGCGAATGTTTATCTGTTAAGTTGCTTCGGTCTAATAAAACTTCTACCTTTACACCATTATTTTTAGCTTTGATTAATTGCGAGGTGATTGACTCGGAAGTTAAACCAAAGGCTTGTACATATATACTTTCTTTAGCTTTAGAAATCTCTCGAGCAATTAAAGTACCGCAACCAGAGGGCGGGGTAAAACATATATTTAGTTTTTCAGCAGGAGGGTCAAAACTTAACCAGTTAACATCAACCATTTTATGCATGCCAGTGCCTATAGCTATTCCGGTTAGAAATATTATAAGTATAGAGGTTTTTACCCTAGCTCGGCTTTTGGAGGTTTTTTTCATGGTATACTAGATCTCTTTCGTAACTAAATATAGTGGAGATATTTTTAAAAATTAGGTTCTAAAAAAACGCAGCGTAGTAAATTTACGTGACCACCTTGTACGTTCTGATGACAACAAAATAACACATTAGATGAAGTTAAGAATGAGATCTACTTAATAAAAATGTAAAATGGAGTTGCAGGATATAGTAAATTCCCATTTTTATTGGTATATATTTCCTACAAATAAAGAGTTGGATACTTTCAATATTCCTAGAATTGAATCCGTTATCGATTAGCAATTCTTGAAAAATTGGAAGTGTATATAGACTAAATTGAGCCTGGCGTCGCCACTTGACTTAATATAAAGTTTTGAATTTTCTCAAACGCAGCATTTTCAATCTGTCTAATTCTCTCTTTTGAAATCTTATATTCTATACTCAAAGCATCTAAAGTTTTAGGAGACTCCTTTAATTTACGCTCTGTTAAAATATGTAATTCCCGGTCATTTAAAACTTTCATAGCTTTAACTAATAGTTTATGTTTAGAAGTAGAATCTTCTTTGCTAATGAGTTTCAACTCTTGATTTGGCCTTGTTTCAGGTAAAAACTCAATCATTTCCCCGCCATTCGCGTCATCACTATTTATCAAATTATTAAGCGATAAATCAGAACCAGATAATCTTATATTCATTTCTGCTACTTCGTTTTTAGTAACTCCTAGCTCCTTAGCTATTTGAGAAAAGTCTTGATCAGTAACCGCTCTGGAATATAAGTTAGTAATCTTATGCTTAATTTTATTAAGACTAAAAAATAACTTTTTCTGGGCAGTAGTAGTACCAATTTTAACCAACGACCAAGATCTTAAAACATATTCTTGGATGGCAGCTTTAACCCACCACATTGCATAGGTAGATAAACGAAACCCTAAATCAGGATTATATTTTTTTACAGCTTGCATTAGACCTAAATTCCCTTCTGATACTAATTCAGTTAAAGGTAAACCATAATTTCTATAACCCACGGCAATTTTAGCAACTAGCTTTAAGTGACTAGTTACTAAGCGATGGGCGGCGCCTAAGTCGTTTTGTTCAAGATATGCTTTTGCTAATAAAAATTCTTCTTCTAGAGTTAAAGAAGGAATTTTATTGATTTTTTGTAAATATTGATAAAATCCCGATCCGGAAGAAATTGCTGGTATGCTGTTTTTGATAGTCATATAATATCCTTTAAAAAGATAATTTTAATATACCCTACAATAATTTAAGAATTGCTCTTCATTATCATTATAGTCTAAGGTTATTATTTATAATAAATGTAATTCTTGAAATTATTTGAAGTATATTACCATATTTGTATGTTTTAAAATAGACTTTTTAATTATAAGATTTAAAAATCCCCAGATGTCCCAACCAAATAAAAATTCTAATAAAAATTTAGCATTAGCTCTAGTCACCTTAACTATTAGTATGATAATGCTAAGCTTTGCCTCTGTACCTCTATATAATTTATTCTGTAAAGCAACAGGTTATGGCGGCACGACAACTAAGCAAGAAATAAATATATATTCTCCTAAAAAAGGAGTTAGAAAAATAATAATAGAATTCGATTCTAATGTTGACTCTGATTTGCCATGGCGGTTCATACCCAAACAGAGGAAAGCTCAAATTATACCAGGTCATAATACTTTAATTTTTTATGAAGCAGAAAATTTAAGTTCTTATGATATAATAGGTACATCCGTTTATAATGTGACGCCTAATAAAGCTGGCAAGTATTTTGTTAAAATACACTGTTTTTGTTTTGAAGAGCAATTACTAAAGGCTGGAGAGCAGATGTTAATGCCAGTTACATTTTTTATAGATCAAGATTTTGAACAAGATCCAGAAATGGACGATGTAGATAAGATAACATTATCTTATAGTTTTTATAAAGTAAGAGATCTAATTGTGCAATGACTACTGGCCGTGAATTAATTCGATCAATTTTAGCAGATATTCCTCAACTGCCCGGGGTTTATCGAATGCTTAATGCGGATAAGCAAATCATTTATATCGGTAAAGCGAAAAATCTTAAAAAACGTCTTACCAATTATATCCAGCCAGATCTGACTAATCGAATCTCGCGAATGATTCATCAAACCTGTTTTCTTGAATATTCTACTACCGGTTCAGAAGCCGAGGCGTTATTAGTTGAAGCACAATTAATAAAAAAATTCCAACCACGGTTTAATATTCTATTAAAAGATGATAAATCTTTCCCTTATATTAAACTACGTTTAGAACATGATTATCCTCAAGCTATTAAATACCGCGGAAAAAACATCTCTGAAGGTAAATTATTTGGGCCTTTTGCTTCATCCTATCAGCTGGATATTACTTTAAATGAATTACAAAAAATTTTTAAGCTCAGGCCTTGCAGTGATAATTATTTTGCTACTCGAAAACGTCCATGTCTACAATATCAAATTGGCAGATGTTTTGCTCCATGCGTAGGTAAAGTTTCTCAAGATGATTATAACGAATTAGTAAATCAAGCTCATGATTTTTTATTAGGTAAAACGCATGAACTGCAAGAAAAATTATCTGCTAAAATGGAAGAATTAAGCGCCGCACTTCTTTTTGAAGAAGCCGCTATAATTCGCGATAGGATTAAAGCTTTAAGTTATGTTCAATTACGCTCAGGGTTACAATATAGCGGTATTATAGATGCTGATATCCTCGCCATTGCTGAAGAAAATAATACTTATTGTATTCAGGTATTTTTATATAGAGCTGCGCAGGCCTGGGGTAATAAGGCATATTTCCCGGTGCATACTGAAGGAAGTCAGAAATCAGAAGTTTTTGATTCTTTTATAGGCCAATTTTATCAAACAAGAACGCCGCCAAAAGAGATAATTACTAATTACCCTTTAAGCCAACCTGAATTAATTATTGAAGCTTTAAACCAGTTATATGGAGCTAAGGTTAAGATCACGACATATACCCGCGGCGGTAAAGCTAAATTAATTGACAATGCTTATTCTAATGCGCAGTTGGCTCTGAAACAATATTTAAAAGAATCGGTTAAAAATCAGGCGATTTTTGCTGAAATTAAAGAATTATTTAGTTTGCCAGAAATCCCAGAGCGCATCGAAGTTTACGATAATAGCCATATAATGGGTAGCCATGCAGTAGGTGCGATGATTGTAGCAACTCCTTTGGGTTTCGACAAAAATCAATATCGTGTTTTTAATATATCAGCAGAAACTAGAACGAGTGATGATTACGCTATGCTTGAAGAGGTACTTTTCAGGCGTCTCACTAGGCTGAAGAAAGAGCCGCATAATAAACCAAGCTTGATGATTATTGACGGTGGCAAAGGGCATTTATCAGTAGTAAAAAAGGTTATGATAAAATTAAATTTAGAGATTCCATTTGTATGTATGTCGAAAGGCGTGGAGAGAAACGCTGGCCGAGAGTATTTTCATACTATAAGCCGAGAAGAATTTACCCTTGATAAAAATACGCCTTTGATGAAATATTTACAAGTAATTCGAGACGAAGTACATAATTTCGCTATAAAAAATCATAGAGCTAAGCGTTCAAGAGCTATTAGAATTTCCAGCCTTGATGATATAGCTAATATTGGCGAGGTTAGAAAAAGAGCCCTGCTAAATTACTTTGGCGATTTTAAATCTATACAGGCCGCAACGATTGATGAACTTGCTACCGTTCAAGGTATTAGCAAGCCACTTGCTACCAAAATTTATAATGATTTACGTAAAAACGGCGTTTAGATTAATTCTTATGCCTTAGCTAAGATATACTCCCAATATTTCCAGAATTACTTTTTTTGGAGTTATTGCGAGGAGCCGCCTGTGCGATGAAGCAATCTTATCGACAAGACGAGGAAGAATTTATGAGGTTATAGTTTTATAGGTGGCGCCAGTGGCAGTGGTAAAACGGCGGTAATACCGTATTTAAAAGAATTTTTAGGAGATGATATCGCCATTTATGATTTTGACAACATTGGAGTTCCTGAAAGCGCTGATAAAAAATGGCGACAAGAGTCTACAGAAAAGTGGCTGCAGAAACTATTAACCGATGGCAAAGATGCCTGCTTGCTTGGCCAAATTGTTTTAGGGGAAATATTGGCCTGCCCTTCAGCCAAGCTAATAGATAAAATCAATTTCTGTCTTTTGGATGTTAGCGATTTCGAACGTATTCAACGCCTCAAAAAACGTAACACCTATGGCATTGATCAAAACATGTTGAATTGGTCATCTTGGCTTCGTATGTACACCCGCGACCCACAGTGGATGCAACATGTGCTGCTCGATGATTGTTGGCATGGACTGGATTTTAGTGTTTTGGGTCAACTTATGACTTGGAATAGCAAAGCATTTGTTAAAGCCTTCGACACAACAAGATTGACAATAAACCAGGTTGCCAAATCTATTGCCAATTGGATTAATCAAAAAAGATGATCAAAATTTAAGCCAAACAGATAAAGCCATTGCGTTATGAGCATTACAAAAATTTGAAGCAGCACCCACTCCTAAGGCTTTTTATGAAGAGTTAGCTCATAATTTACAAGACACATTTCTTACAGATATACTTGGTTTAGATCAAGAAAATATACAGACATGTCTTATGCATGCTTCTGTAATTTAATAATTTTAGGCGATACGGTTAGTATTAGGCATCCCAATAGCCATCATTTTGTTTTTAAAATAAGATAATGAGAGCTTAGCTTCGTATTATTGTCTTATAAGTTGTGTGCTTTGAATCTATTACCAATAATTCGTTTGTATCTAGAAAAGGTTTCTTCAACCTTGAGCCTGTAGTCTTAAGATTTCTCTGATTTCTTAGGTGGGTCAATGAATCTAGCGTTTTTTGTATTTTGCTGTTGCTCGATATATTCAACCATTCTTCTTAGGTTTTCACTTAACTTTATATTTTACTTAGCTTTGAGTAGTAAAAAAATTTATGGAATTATATTATCAGAATTATGGGATGATTATGAATCTAAAAAAATCAAAACTCCGCAAAATAATATATTCTCTATATCTTCAATATGTGAAGCTAGACAAAAATTTCCAAAAGAAATATTTAAATTGATAAACGAGGATATTTTGAAAATTTTTAAAGATTTAAAATTTGAGCGTTCAGCTGCCTTTATAATGTAGCTACATATTTTATACATGACTTTAATTTTACCAAAAGCCTAAGTGAGAGAGCACAAAAACACATAGAAAAATTATAATATTTGACAGGGGATATTTCAGCTATTTAGTTTTACCTAAAATTGTAGATAAGAAAGCTCATTCGATATTTAGATTACAAGGTAGTTTAAGAAATAAAGAAGTTCTGAAATTCATGAATAGTAATCAAACAGATATAAGTTATTGATTATGAATATTCTAAAGTAGTTAAGCATGACTTAAAAAAGACTGGCTATGAAAATGCTTACTTAACCGAATGACGTTGAATGGCGGAAGTGACGGGACTCGAACCCGCGGCCTTCTGCGTGACAGGCAGACGCTCTAACCAACTGAGCTACACCTCCATTGAGAATTTAGGAGTAAGGGTAATATATCGTAATTCTTTTATACCTGCAAGCATAATATATGGTTTCTTCTGCTTTTAGGTTACCCAGAAGATTGTTCCTTTAAGTTTAACCCTAAATGCAATACACTATATCTAAATAAAAGAAATTTTTTAAAGCTCTAAAACCATTAATTATTTAATTTTAGGGCTTAAGGCTACTGAGTTTCATTATAAAATGATAACAGAAATAATATTATGAGTTACGGCAAATATTTAAAACTTATTTTAAATATTTGATCTGTTTCCTAAATAAATTGCTCCAGTATTACTTACTGATACTATAGAAAAAAATGCTCAATAAACTAATTTTGTTAAATCGTGGTTTATAAAAAAGCTTGCAGGCCGATGCCTATATATCTTATTTTATCTCGATAAAATTGTCCATGAAAGGATTTACCAGAGTAAAACTCTAGCATTAACTGGACTTTATTACTTATTAAAGTAGCACTTTCTAATTGCACACCTGCTTTACAAGATACTCCAGGGTACCATTTGCCTTGTTCTTCAGTTTTAATATCAATACCCATTATAGGGCGTAATTTGCCGTTCATAAAGGTGTTAGGAGAATAATACTCCGTACCGAACTGTAATTTAAGAGGTTTTACATAACTTGGCTCTTTATGAACAATGTACCCTCCTCCGCCATACACTCTTAAATTATTCCAGTTATAAGAAATTAAGGTATCTATTCCTTCGTAACTTAAATTAATTCTTTTGATCTTTTTACCTTCCTTGGTTAACATAAACTCATCGCCTAAATGAGAGCTTATATGATAAAATCTAATTAAACTTGACCATAAGCCAGCACGATACGTTATAGGAACACCTATAAAGTAGTCTGCATTAATTAAAGCACTAGTCTTAGTGCCAATATCCATAAGGCCGAATAAACCGGCTTGAATACCTATTTCCCATTCATAATTATAGCCAATATTTACTATTCTATATAGTGGAAAGCCGGCGCCAAAGTTGGGAGCAAAAGCGTGCTTTAACCCCCTATCTTTAAAATAATATTGATATGCTACTGTAAAACGTGGCCATTTAGGGTCAGCAATTAATGGTTGAAATAGACTATGATTGGGCATTGCTGCATCGATATATTCTTCGTCAAAATTACCAGTATTTTTAGGCAAATAATCTTTAACAACCTTATCTTTTTCAACTAAGGTACCTTGCACGCCTTTTAAGTCAATAGTAGCTTGTTTAATTTTTTCTATTATTAGTTCAGGATTTTGATTGCCTAGTTTTCCTTCTTTGACAATGATTATACCATTCTTTACTTTTACTGCATCTTTTGGTAGACCATAACCATGAACAAATACACCTTGAACGTAACCTGTTAAATAATTATCAAATTTATTAGAAGGTTCGCAGTAAGCTGTAAAAACTAAGAGCTGATATCCCAGTAACATTACAAGCGTTAGCAGTTTAGGACTGCAACCACGCATATAGCTATGACTCATAAGCTATTGTTTACCAATAGAAAGTAAATTCTTTATTTGGCTTAGAGCGCTCCTTTTAATGATTTTATATATTATCACGATTAGAACGCTAGCTGGTATGAAACGAATAATTGTTGGTAAGAATCTAAACATAGCTTTTATTGATATATACTCTTTCACTTGGGATAAAATAATGCTCAAAAAATTAACAATAGGTTGATTGAAAACATTCTCAATATGGTGCTTTTCTCGGTTTTTTCTATAACATTTCCCACATTCAATAATAGTGGCTATTGCTATTGATAAAGTGCCGCTAACCATCCAGAAAGCGCATTGAATGCTATCAGGGTTATAAAAATATATACTATTAGCCACTATCAATAAAGCAAGGCCTAACAGAATAAAAAAGTAAATAAAAGACCGGCTATATGATCTTTTCTCTTTTGTCATATAATATTTTACTATTTCCAATAACAACGTTTTAAACATCAAATTACCTATTAATTAAAAAACTAAGCAGCATACACACGCCAAAAGCGTACATTAAGTTTCTAAACGGGTGTTTGGCGGTTGTGAAGTGCAGCAAATATCTTCTTCGCACTTTTTACCTTTATAACTACCTTTATCCTTTAGATCTGATATGATTGAAGATAAATTATCAATCTGTTCAGCAATTATATCGCCAGGTTTATCTTTCAAATTTCCCAAGCGATACTTTGAACTTTCCATATTTTCTTTAATATCTTCAATAGATCTCTTTTGAAGAATTACACGCTAAATATGTGCCTCTTAAAATTTATTACTTAAGAAATAGTATTCTATAGCTATTCTCTAAAAAAATAAACTAAATTTTATCTAATTGCTTTTTTCATTTTAGCCGTTTGTGCCATAAATACTACCTTTCCTCAATGCAGCCAAAAAGTAATTCTTAAAATTTTTTGAGTATGGCTTGAAATAATGCTGTTAATTTGTTAATGTGGTAATATTTATTAAGTAAATTAGAAAACAACATGTCTTACATATTAAATCTTTATCATAAGTGCAATCAAGAAATAATAATGTTCACCATTATGATCTTATCACTCATTCCTCTAATTTTATTTATTAAAAGAATTATATTTAGAGCGATTAAACATTATATAAGTAAGCATCACCAGGATTATGAAAAAATACTGAGGAAATATTCAATATATCGTTATTTGTTACATAGCATTCTTAGTTTGTATTTTATATTTTGGGGTAACCTTTTTCATAACAGCGAATTTGCTACTTACCTTTTTATAATGGTCAAGAATGCTATAATTATTTGTTATACTAGCATATCCATGACTTTGCTTGTTTTAGCTATTATAGACAGTGTAGCTGAAATTTATCAAAATAAAACTTCTGCTTATTCAAAGATTACACCTATTAGCTTATACCTCCAAATATTAAAAATTTGTATCGCATCTATTGCTACGATTATAACAATTTCTAAACTATTAAATATTTCATTAGGGGCGTTTTTAACAAGCTTAGGTGCGGCAGCGGCATTATTAACTTTTCTATTTAAAGACACTGTATTGGGGTTAGTAGCAAGCTTGCAACTTACTTTTCAAGATATAATACGTATTGGAGATTGGATCACTATTAATCAATATAATATTGAAGGTACCGTAGAGAAAATTACTATTTCAGTAATTCGCATTAGAAATTTTGATCAAACTATTGCTACCATACCAACGGCTAGTCTTTTGACTACTAATATTACAAATTGGCGGGGAGTTACTGAATCGGGCGCCCGTCGCATACAGCGCTCTCTTTGCATTAATATGGCTACTATAGAATTTTGTTCTTCAACAGAGTTAGAAGCTATAAAAAATTCTAATTTACTGTCTAGTTCAGTGGTAGAAAAAATAAAACTAGAAGATAATATAACTAATATTAAGCTATTTAGATTATATACTCAAGAATATTTAAAAAATAATCCTTTAATATATCAGCAAAGTTTTCCATTTCTAATAAGGCAGTTAGCTCCAACGGTTAATGGATTACCTATAGAATTATACATTTTTACTACAAAAACTGGTTCAGCTGAATTTGAAGAGGTGCAAGCTGATATTTTTGATCATTTAATGGCAGTATTACCGCAATTTAGGCTAAAAATATTCCAGAATCCGAGCGGAATCTAAACTATTTTTTCCCAGAAATTGTCATAGCGAGAGACACGACAGCAACGGCGTAGTAATCACCGGAAACCTAATTTATGAGGTTTCCCTGATCACAAAAATATTAAGATTATACCTATGCAGATGCCCCATTTTCCTATGCCACCTTGGCACCAATATATAAAATATGACCTGGAGAATATTAACAAAATACTTGTACAGCTTGGAAATCCTCATCTAAAATTACCGCCGGTAATTCATATAGCTGGTACGAATGGTAAAGGTTCTAGCGTCGCTATGCTTAAAAGCATATTCGAAACTGCTGGCTATAAAGTTCACAGCTATACTTCTCCTCATTTAATAGAATTTAACGAAAGAATAGTTTTAGCTAGTGAAAAAATTTCAGACGCATATCTTTTTGAGGTATGCGAAAAGACACGATTAGCTTCTATAGAAGCAAGTGTAGACCCAACATTCTTTGAAGGAACTACTGCTGCCGCTTTTCTAGCATTTGCTAATGTGCCCGCAGATATATTAATATTAGAGACAGGGCTCGGTGGGAGGTTAGATGCTACTAATATAGTCCCAAAGCCACTAATTACCTTAATCACACCAATTTCCTATGATCATATGGATATTCTAGGTTCAACTTTACCTTTAATAGCTACTGAAAAAGCCGGTATAATCAAACCTAATGTTCCATGCGTTATAAGTTGTCAAGTCAACGAAGTATATGAAACATTGATTGCAAAATGTAACGAACTTAACGCGCCATCATTTTGTTATGAATATGATTTTGGTTTACAAAAAACTGATAATGGGTTTATTTATTTATCAAAAAACGTGCGATATGAGTTTCTTATGCCTTCATTGCGAGGCGACCATCAATTAATAAATGCTGCCTCAGTCATTGCATTGATAGGTTTAATTAATACGCAGTTTAATATTAATAATGCCTCTATTACTCAAGGGCTACAAAACTCAATATGGCCAGCTCGAATTCAGAAGATTGATCCTATAAAATATGCGCGCCTAGCCAAGGATAATGTTCAAATTTGGGTTGACGGCGCTCATAATAGTGGGGGCGCTCAAGTTCTAGCGTCGTGGATAAAAGACAATCTCGATTCTCCAATATATATGATTCTTGGAATGACAAAAAATAGAAATGTGAAAGAGTTTTGTTCGCACTTCGCTTCTTTAGTAATTGAGGGCTATGGAGTTAAGGTGTTATCCGAACCTTTAAGCTATAATGCTGAAGTAATTTGTCATGGTATGAAGGAAGCAGGAATTAATGGTATTATTGTTGAGTCACTGGAAGAAGCTATTAGCGGTATAGGGAAGTTAAATCCTAATGGCAAGGTAAATATTATTATTACAGGGTCACTATTTTTAGCTTCGGACTTTTTTAAGTTGATTTAAGGACAGTCCCAATGGGAATATTCATTCCACGTAAAAACTCCTCAGCAAATAAAGGCCTTTTACCTTCTTGTTGAAGTTTAGTAAGTATTAAAGTTCCTCTCCCGCAAGCTATTTCAAAATTATTATTAATAACGGTGCCAGGAGCTTGGGAATGGTTTATATCACTATAATTTGCTTCTAAAACTTTAATGATTTTATCATTATATTTAAAATATACACTTGGCCAAGGGTTCATCCCGCGTATTTTACAATCAAGTTGATAAGAAGTTTCCTGCCAATTAATAAAACCTTCTTCTTTTTTTAATTTTGATGCGTAAGTAGAGCTCTCAGTTGTTTGCGGTATCCTGGGTAAATTATCGATATTATTTAAAACTTTAAGGAGTAATTCGCCGCCAATTTTTGCGCATTTATCATGTAATTCTGGCAACGTTATTCGAGCTGGTAAATCAAATTTTTCTTGAAGCAAAATATCGCCTGTATCAAGCCCTTCATCCATCTGCATTATACATACTGCGCTTGTTGTATCGCCCTCAATAATTGTTCGTTGTAAAGGCGCCGCGCCGCGATGACGAGGAAGATTTGACGGATGAATATTTAGGCAACCGTATTTTTTAGATTTTAATATTGTTAAGGGAACAATAAAACCGTAGGCTACAACTACAATAATATCCGCTTTTATAGTATTAACCAATTCTGTTATTTCTATGGCTCGCAAGGTACGAGGGGTATGTACTGGAATATTATGCTTAATTGCTAGTTCATGAACTGGGGAGAAGGCCATTTCTAAACCGCGACCTTTAGCTTTAGGCATTTGCGTAAAGATGCTTACAACTTGGTGATTCGTAGAATTAATAAGATACTCAAGTGCCGGCACCGCAAAAGCCGGTGTACCCATAAAGATTATTTTCACACAATATAATCTTTATGTTTTTTTAATCTCCGGAGAGCAACATCTTTTTTAATATTGCTTAAATAATCGATTAGCAGCTTACCATCCAAATGGTCCATTTCATGCTGAATTACCCTAGCTAACCAGCCGCTAGCAGCCAGTTCTTTAATATTATTATTATAATCTAAATATTTTATTTTAATAGATTCTGAACGTGCAACTTCAACCCTTTGTTCAGGTAACGATAAACAGCCCTCATTAGCTACAACTAACTCTTCAGATTTTTCTATTATCTCGGGATTAACTATAAACAACGGATAAAATCCCTCAGGTCTTTCAGTCTCATCATTTTCTTGTAGATCTGCAACTAACACCCTTTTAAGTACTCCAACTTGCACTGCAGCAAGACCTACTCCTTGATCATGGTACATAGTTTCTAGCATATCGTCTAGAAACTTTCTTGTATCATTTTCTACTGCCGTAACAGCTAAAGACTTTTGAGTCAAACGAGAATCAGGAGCAGTTACTATTGATAATATTGTCATATAATTTCAGCTTATTAAGACTTAAAGTATATATTATAGTAGCATATTATCAGTAGTTTGTAAATCATTAAGCCGTTCCAATGATGCAAACTGCAATATCATTTTGTAATAAATAATATAGATTAATATCAATGCCCAAGTAGTTATATTAGATCTTTTGGGGATATATTTAGCAATTAAGTTTTAAAAAGCCCACCTAGTAAATCTATGTGAGAGCATTTTGTAAGTTTTAATAAGGGCAAAATAACCCTCAAGATGAAGTGACGAAAAAGATCTATTAAGAAAAGTATGGGCCGCAATGACATTATTTTGAGGGAGTCATAGTTCTGGTTAAAAGTGAAGCTGGAACAGCCTAACCATCTAGTAACAAGATAATTTACGCATAAAATAAATTATCTTTCTCGGGATTTATTTATATGACTCTTAATAGAAGTTTTAGGATGCTCTTGATCTTTTATATTTTTACTATTCTTTCTTAACGCGCCTTTTGCTTCTTGAAAAATTTTTAAGTCATCTGAATTTAATTTTGGTGAACTCTCAGAAATAACTTTCTTATTCTTTTTATCAATTACTGCTTCGAGCTTTGCATCTGCTCCTTTCGTTAATATTTGGTCAATATTATACCTTTTATTAAGCGTCTCCTTCCGTTCATTCATTATATTTATATCCAAAATAATCTGCTAAAGCTACTATTAGCTCTATTCCTAGGGTTTTTTGATTACCGTTCATAAAATGCCTTATAACGTCTCTACTTCGGCCTATTAACGGACCTAATTCACTTTGTTCTAAATTATGCTCTGTTAATCTCACTTTTATGAAATCTCGAATATTATTATTCACATCTTCAAATGAAATATCATTATAACTCATCCTATCTGCATCATTATTGTCACTTCTACCTAAAATATTATCTATTGTACAATCAAAATATTGAGCAATTTTATATAACGTTTTAAGAGTTGGAACACGACTTTCTTCATTCATAAAGCCATTTATTGTGCTCGCAGGTATTCCGCTATCTTGTGCAAATTTCTGTCTATTTAATTTCCTTTCCTGAAGCTTTGTCTCTAAGAATCGTTCTACTTGCTTAGCTATTTGCTTGGCAATTAATGCTGTTTGCTCTTCAAATTGTAATTTCATAAACCTATTTTTTGTTATAAAAGAATAAACTGGATTAGACGGTTTTTTTACTTGACAGCAAAAATTAATTGAGCTGAATTTAATTTAACGCCTGAATTACAAAAGTATGAATTAAATAGTAATATTATAAATAAAAGAGATCCCCGCCGCAAGCAGCGGGGTATTTTAGAAGAACACTAACTGACGATCCTCGTGTAGTTTTTTATATTCCTTACCCTGGTTTTTTACGTACTTCCCTGTCATATTTTCATCGCCATGTTTACCGGCGGTACTCGCAAAATAACCATCTGTCCAAAACTCTTCGCCCCAAGGGGCGGGGAATAAAACCCTAAAAGAGATTTAAAATTACTAAATTAATTTTTATAACGGAATATAGGGAAGAAGACTTAAGCGTCAAGCAATATTATGATATTACCTCAATTATAATGTAAAGGTTACTTTATGATATTTAATGTCAATATAAGTTTACTTACTTACCAGGTTTTTAAGAAAAGTATGAGCGATCTTAAAGATGAAAGCATAGTAAGTTAGCACAATATAAAGTTTATCCCATAGCTTTATATATTTGCATAAAAATTTATAGCATTTGTTTTTGTTTACTTATTTAACTTAATAAAAAAATAACAAATACAAATGCTATAAATTTTCATTTTTTTATAAACGAGAATATCAAAATGGTTTTTATTAAATTCTCTTTTATATAACTAAAAGCGTAATTTATCCAATAACTTTCGCAACCGTCAAATTTAGAAAGTCAATGGATAAAGACATAACCTAATATTAAGATACAAAATAGTTTTCAACCGATTAACCGTTAAATATAATAGGTATTTTATGATAATACACCGATCTCCTTAACAAATCAATTTCATTTTTTCAACCTAACTGGCTTTTATACATTTTTTTGAATTATCTATTTCAGTTAATCGTTAATAATGTCACTTAATAAAAATTAATATAAAATAAGGAAGCGTAATAATATGTTTTATCAGGTAATAATAATATCTTTAATTATAGCAGAAGTTATATTAATGCTAATTTCATTAATATATTTTAGACGTCTCCAATTAATTAGTAATGAGTTTACATTAATTTTTACAGAATATAAAAATGATCGTGTAGTTTTATTTAATCAATTAAAAGACTTAACAACGATTATAAACAAAAAAGAAGATAACACATTAAAAATGGTATTCTGTTTGCAAGATATAGACAGAGTGGTAACCAAAATATTGTTATGGACACAAGATTTTAATAATATTGCGGAATACTCGACGCTTAAAAAATAAAATACTATCTAGTGTTAAAGTGGGGCGCTATATGCCCCTTCTCAATTTCAACTTTTTTATCTGCAAGTTGAATTATTAATATAACCCATTTATTTTTATAGTTCACGTTTTTTAGAGTAAAACCTACTTTTTCATAAGCCTCTAATACTGACTGTAATTGATAATCTAAAAAACCAGACAATATAACATATCCATTTAGCTTAGTTATTTTATGTATAATTTCAGATAGTTCAATCAAAGGCGATGCTAAAATATTACTGAAAATTAGGTCAAATTCAATATTTAATTGATCAAATGGTAGTAGGTGTTGTAGGCTATTAGTATAAAATATTATATTCGAATTATTAAATTCGGCATTATCTTTAGCTATTTCAATTGATATTTCCTCAATGTCGCAAGCAAAAATTTCAGCTTCTGGCCAAAGATTTTCTGCGGCAAGAGCTAATATTCCGGTTCCTGTACCAATATCAAATATTTTATTAAACTGCAAATAAGACAATTGTTCTAATGCTTCAATACATCCTGCACTAGTGTCGTGTTGGCCGGTACCAAACGCCCTAGAAGCCTCAATACATATACCAATTTTATCAGCTGGACATAATTCTTTTTGTGACCGCGAGCTAATAAAAAAACGCCCTATTTCAATTGGCTTTAATTGGTTCTGATAAAATGCTACCCAGTCCTGATCTTCTATTTTCTCCGATTTAATTTGACTTAATATGTCAAGATGATTTTGATTAGCAAATTCGATAATTTGTTTTGTTAAAATAGCGAGATTAGGTTTTTCACTTAAGTAAATTTCAAAGCACCAAATGTCATTTGGTTGAGAATCAACAGTTTGGGAAGTGACTTCATAAATAGTTATACCGAGCAGATTTTCAAGTATTAGTTCCTCAAAAACTTCACTCTGGCTATATTTTATATTAAAAAATATTTTATATGTATCTTTTGATTGACTAAAGGGTGTAATCATGATGTATTGTTATAATATATATTAATAAATTTTACTAAAGATAACAGCACTTTTTAGTTTAAGCAATTTATAAAATTTAGATAAAAATTTATTTTGGAGCCTATAATAATGAATATAAAAAATAAAATTGTAACAATTGCAGGAATTTTTCTATTATTCAATTCCTTTAGCTTAGCTGCTACACCAGATAATGACGCTAAGGCAGACGCTACCATTAATAAAAATCAAGATAATAATGTAACCAAGGTAATTGAAGAGTTTGCAAAATATACTTCTCAAATACCTGGCGATGTAAGAGAAGAAGTTAAAAATTATAGAATTGAAATTGTTAAAATTAATCAACAAAAACGTGAATTGTACAAACGTCTATCTCAAGAAGCTCAAAAATACTTAGCAGAAGAACAAAAATATAAGAAAGAATTAGGGAAATTTAATAAGGATAATAGAAAAAACTCAGTTGCTAATCCAGATATTTCTAATAAACCTAAATAAATTAGTATTATTAAGCGAAAATTTATTTTAAGTACAGAATGAAAGTTTTACGCTTTTCCCTATAAAAACTAACTTTTTTTTGTAAACAAGGTTAAGAGAAAGAGATATCATATCTATTTCTCTTAACCTCAAAAGAAAGTATAGCATTCTTTAGCAAATATTTCATATATTGGATGCTCAAACGTAGATAATGAAACGCTTGAAGATATTAGCCACCCTTGAAAAATTAAAATAGGGTCTTCGTCAATTTTATGTTCAGTTACCGTAAGCAGTATATAATTATCTTCTATATATGGATCAACGTTTTTAACACATTTATGCAGTGTAATTTTAATATTACCAAAATACTCCGATTCTCCGGTTTTTAAAACTAACTCTTTTGAAGTCGCTGTAATTTTATTTAAGGCGATAATCTTTCCTTGTATACAACTTTTTAATTCTACTGGTGTAGTATTATTTACGTCACCTTGAAGCGATTTTATAATGGGTAAATCCTCTTGTTGTTGAGGTTCACTATCGTCACTGGTTTCAAAATTTTCCTCTACTCTTTGCCAAATGCTCTCATCAGCCTGTACTGTGCCAATAAAAAAACAAGTTAAACTGATATAATAAACTAATATAGTTTTAATAAATAAAGAGTTAGTATTTCGAAGTAAAATGCGAGAGGGTAAGAATAGTCTGAGCAGCATACTCATATAGCTCCAAAGCGAAATAATGTAATTCTGTTTTTTTATTAATATACGCTTTAAGAGCATAATTTTACTCAAAAGGTTTAACTATAACCATTATCACCGCAACAACCATAAATAGGGCTGGCACCTCATTGATAATGCGATAAAATTTTTCAGAATGATAATTTTTACCATTTGCAAAATCCTTTCTCCACCTTGCAAGTAAGCCATGAAATATGGTAATACCTAAAACTGCAGCCATTTTTATATGAAACCAGGTACCCAAAGCTACTAGCCCATACATATAACTATTAATTAAACCAAAAATAAAGGTACTAATCATTGCCGGATTCATAATTATTTTAAGTAATCTATATTCCATTAATTGAAACATTTTATCGTGTTCAGTACCTACGATCACTTTCGTGTGGTAAGAGTACAAACGCGGCAAATATAATAATCCAGCCATCCATGAAATAACTGATATAAGATGGATTGCTTTAAACCATAAATAATAACTAGCCATTTTCCTTCATCTTTAATTTAGTTATACCTAATAGTTTTAATTGTTTTCTACATATTTCTGCATTTTTAAAATTAATTGCTAGCATACCTACTTTTTTAGCGCCGTCAATATTTTGTGCCATATCGTCAATAAACACTGTTTCGGCTGCAATAAGGTTATGTTTCTCTAATAAATATCGGTAAATTCTTTCATCAGGTTTAGCTGTTCCTAACTCATGAGAAACTACAATATCAATAAATTTTTTAAAAAAACCATATTTTTTCTTAAGAAATTCAACTATCTCTCTACTATTATCAGTAAGTGAATATAAAGGAATGTTTAATTCATGGAGATCGTTTAATAATTCCACCGACCCTTTAATTGGCATTAGTGAAAGCAGGTTTTTTCTAAAAACCCTTATTAATTTATCTGCAGAAATATTTAATTCCTGACTATATAATTTGACAGCTTCAAATTCTGTTATTTTTCCTAGATTTAGATCAAACCAAATAGGTGATTGAAAGATTTTTCTTAAAATTAAAGGAGGGAGAAATTCTTCAGGAAAGCAATTATCTGTGATATAAACTGGTTGCCACTGCACCAAAACATTACCAATATCAAAAACAACATTTTTTACGGTAACGTTTTGCTCCGACATAATTTTGCCTGCTGATATTAGAGATGTAACATAGAAAAAACAAGCTGTTATCATTTTAACAAGCAAAGCGAAAAGCAATCTTAGGAGACAGTTCATTATTGCGCAGGTGTTAAATGCAAAGGATGAATAGCTTTGTCTTGGTTACCCTAAGGAAGCACCCTAAAGATAACAATATTAAGCTTTTTCCTAGTAAATTAACACCTAAATAATGACTTTTAACGCTTATTCTGCATATATAATTAACGAGAATATAGCTCGATTACTAAATGCACTTCCGGTTCAAACGGATATGGTACATCTGAAATAACAGGAGTACGAACAAACTTCCCCGAAAAAGTATTACTATCGAAAGATAAATAATTTGGTACTGTTTTATTTTGCTTAGTAGCTGATTCCAGAATAACAGATATTTGCTTTGATGCATCTTTCAATTCTATAATATCCCCGTCTTTTAATCGCAAACTTGGGATATCCACCTTTTTGCCGTTTACCTTGATATGACCATGCGATACAAATTGCCGAGCAGCAAAAATTGTCGGCGCAATATTCATTCTATAAATTGCAGCGTCAAGTCTTCTTTCAAGTAAACCAATAAAATTCTCACCAGTATTACCTTTCATTTTTTGCGCTAGAGCAAAAATATTACGGAATTGCTTCTCAGTAATTTTCCCGTAATGACATTTAAGCCTCTGTTTTGCCTTAAGGTGCAAACCATAGTCTGAGGTCTTGATCATGGTGTTCTGACCATGCTGACCTGGACGGTAATTCCGAGTGTTAAAAGCGTCCTTGTCGCTGCCCCACAGGCTTACACCAAGTCTTCTACTTGCTTTATATTTTGAGCTAATTATTGTCGTCACGTTCCATACCTATTGTAATTTAGTGATTTATATTTTATACATGAAAAGTATATATATTTTAAGTTTTAAAGTCAATTCTTCATTTACTACCAAGTAACTATGTGTCATTGAGAGGGGTCATACATAAGTTGCTGTAGCAAACTCGTAAAGCAGATCATGAATTACTTTGTCGTCTAAAGACTCTTTCGGCCATGAAGATTAGACTTTAAGCCTTAGATACCGCGGCTACTTCATCTGCAAAATTCTTCTCTTCTTTTTCAATACCTTCGCCAAGTTCATATCTAATAAATTCAGTAATTTTAACAGTAGTTCCTAGTTCTTTAGCTAAATTTTCAAGAATTTCAGTAACTCTTTGCTTATCGTCAAATAAAAACGGTTGCTCAAGCAATACAACTTCAGCTAAAAATTTACGTATCCTACCATCGACCATTTTTTCGATAATATTATCAGGCTTACCAGAAGCTCTGGACTGCTCAGCAAATATATTCTTCTCACGCTCAATTACTGCCGGGTCTAAGCTACTTACATCTAGACTAAAAGGATTATTAGCAGCTATGTGCATAGCGATTTGCTTACCAACTTCATTCAAACGTGCTTTATTATCTGAATTAGATTCTAGCCCTATTAAGACAGAAATCTTTCCCAACCCTTCAACTACTGCGTTGTGAACATATGACGCTACTACGCCCGACTGTACCGTTACAATATTCATACGACGTAAGCTTATATTCTCACCGATAGTAGCAATATTTTCTATTATTTCGTCAGCGACCGAAATTCCTGTGGGAATTTTTGCTGATTTCAGCTCTTCAACATCTTTACTTTTTAACGCCAGATCAGCTACAATTTTGACTAAATTTTGGAACTTCTCATTTCTTGCTACAAAGTCTGTTTCCGAATTAATTTCTATAATTGCGCCTGATTTACCATCGACTTTTACTGCAGTTAAGCCTTCTGCAGCTAATCTATCACTTTTTTTAGCTGCTGCAGATAAACCTTTTTTTCTTAGCCAATCGCTTGCTTCTTCAATATTTCCTTTTGCTTCTACCAAAGCTTTCTTACAATCCATCATGCCAGCGCCGGTTTTTGCTCTTAAATCTTTTACCAATCCAGCATTTATCGCTTCATTTGTCATTTTATTTTCTCCAATTACTTCTGCATGTTTGGTATAGTGTCTGCTGATAACGCTTCTTCAAACTCTGTACTACCTTCAACATTTATACCAGGGGTTTTAGTAAATTTTTTAGTTTGCTTTAATTTAGAGACGTTTTTGATAGCACGATTTTTTTCTTCATGATCAGTCATAGCCCCAATATCAACCCCTGATGCGACTAACGCCTCTTCGACGCCCGCAAGCGCAGCATCAGCAAACAAGCTACAATATAATCTAATTGACCTAATTGCATCATCATTTCCAGGAATTGGATAATCAATATTATCGGGGTTTGAGTTAGTATCCACAATAGCGGCTATAGGAACACCTAACTTCAACGCTTCTTGAATCGCTAGATGTTCTTTGTTTGTATCAATTACTACTATTAAATTTGGCTTAGTACCTATATTTCTAATCCCGCCTAAAGATTTTAATAATTTATCTTTTTTACGGGTCATTTCTAATATTTCTTTTTTTGTATAAACAGCATATTCTTCTTCTGTTTCTAAAATCTTTTCAAGAGCATCTAACTTCTTGATTGAACCTGAAATTGTTCCCCAGTTAGTTAACATCCCACCAAGCCATCTGTGGTTTACATAATATTGTCCGCATTTCTCAGCATATTCCGCAACAATATCACTTGCTTGGATTTTTGTACTTACAAATAATACTTTACCATTTTTTTTAACAGTCTCATATATTACGTTAAGCGCATTTTGCATTAATACAACAGTTTGTTGCAAGTCAATTACGTGAACATCATCTCTTATACCATAAATATATGGAGCCATTTTGGGATTCCAGCGAGAAGTTTTGTGTCCAAAATGCACGCCGGCATCAAGTAATTCACGAATATCAACAGGTTTAGGTTTAGCCATAGAAAAAGTCTCCTTAAATGTTAGTTTATGCACTCTTATTTTAAGAGCACGCCTCTGCAAGAATTAATGCCAAAATTTGGACTAACCTCGGATCTCTTGCATGTGAATTTTACTTAGGTTTAAGCAACGTCATTATATATTTAATTTATATTATTTGCAAGATTTCTATCCTGTAATTCAAAATATAGTCTTTTTATAAATATTTACAGTTAGAACTAACCTTCTGAAAAACTTATAACTGTGCTCATTACTACTAAAATAGCCAAAATAGTAGATATTAATGGTAGAGATAAGGAGAGGATAGAGAGCACCATTAGTGCTATGTTGCAGATAGCTATGCGACTAACGACTTGCCTATGGGTTTTGCCATTTTGCACAGCTTTTTGGAAAAAATGCTTTAAGTGAGGTTCCCAGATTTTTTCTTTATTTATCAACCTCATTAATATAGTTAGACCACCATCTGTAATGTAGTAAAGCGCGGCAATAATGCAGGCGACGAATAAATGTAGGCTGGAAGCAGAGATAAATAATAGACATACACCTAGCAGGAATCCTAGGCTTATGCTACCAACATCTCCAAGGAATATTCTAGCTGGCTGCCAGTTAAAAATTAAAAAGCCAATAGAACAAGCTAATATAATAATATTAATTATTACGATAAAATTTATATTCATAATAATATCATGCTTTAAATAGCAAAGCACTAGCATAGTAATTGATAAATGAATAGATTCCACCGAACTTATACCATCTATACCGTCTAAAAAATTATAGATATTTAGAAAAGCGGTTAGGCCAATAATAGAAAAAATAGTATCTATATATAGAGGTAGTTCACCGTGAAATAACGAAAAAGGATATAGATAGCAATAAACGGCCACCCCAGAGCAAAAAAGATGCGTTACTAGTCTTATATAAATAGGTAAAGGTTTTATATCGTCTAAAAATGATATTCCGGCGATAAGTATCAATAAAGGTATTATTTTAAACGCCTGTATTAAATTTTTGCCAACCAAATATTCAAAAGCATAAAAAGCGATTATTATAACAATGACGATAGCTAGTCCACCGCCGCGTGGAGTAATGTTTTTGTGAGCACGACGCTGGTTCGGTACATCTAGCACACCAAACGAAGATAAACGACTAATTAATATGTATGTTAAAATGACCGTAGCTATTAATGATAGTGAAAATAATAGACTGTAATTGGTTAAGTTGTTTATCAAATGATGTACCATTAACCCGTTGTTGAATGAATCCATGCAATGTATGCAAATCTCCCCTTTCCCCAAATTTTAGACGGCAGGACTCCATGTGTTAATGGTAAGGGCTGCAAATATGTTTAATATTTTACATTTTAGCGTAATCTCATTTTTTTGAGACTTCACTTTTCTAGACGCTAAAGTGCCGGAGAAAGTAGTTTTGAATCGACTC